>Ga0172379_10002774_pt1 | contig 29849 bp, 32 predicted proteins | sample GrowelOW334metaG_FD_119756 | JGI IMG/M metagenome (GOLD analysis project Ga0172379, IMG submission 119756) | Groundwater microbial communities from an aquifer near a municipal landfill in Southern Ontario, Canada - Groundwater well OW334 metaG | ecosystem: Environmental > Aquatic > Deep...
CACCGAAGTGAAACGTAGGAGGGTCAGTTGGTTTACTTGGGTTTATCATTCCCCTGTAGCTCAGTTGGTAGAGCATCCCGCTGTTAACGGGAGGGTCCGTGGTCCGAGTCCACGCGGGGGAGCCAACTTGGATTTGCAGGTCGCAAATCATCGTTTTTATCCATAATTTCCGTATACTTTTGAGGTTCCAGCCAGTCGCTATACTTCACCTCCCAGTTTTGTTTATTTGCTAGAACTCCGTACTCTGGTTTAAGCCTAATGTCCAATAATTTATTCGGTTTAAGTAAGAGGTTCTCGCCGATTCGCATTAATACTTCATGTTTATCGGCTCTCGTGCCTACATTAAATTTGTGTTGACAGGCTAATGCAAAATCTAATGTATTTTCTACTCTATTTCTCCAACCATCCATTTCGTTTCCTGAATTTGAAATTCTATCTTTTAATTTCCTTTTCTCTTCTTCGAGTTTTGTTTTCTTGTCTTTATATGAAACCTCGTCTATAGATTCATTTAAGAAGACATCAAGCAACTTATTCAATTTGTTTTCAACCGCCTCCAAAGCTCTTTGCTGTGACTTAAGCGTTTCTTCCTGAAAACTGGACTCGTTTATATGCATGGCGATTAACCATTTTCTCGCCCAAATAACAAATTCTTCGTCAGGTCTGATTTTAAGTAATAAATCGTCGATTTGTTTGGCAACATCTAATTCAGTCAATGGCTTGGAATGACATTTCATATTCCTATTTTTTCTTGTGCAGTAATAATAAACATAGGTCGCCGTTCTTCCTGTTCCTTTGTAGTATTTTGTTTTTTGTGTCGCAGTCATAGCAGAGCCACACTCGGTACAACGAAATAGACCAGTTAAATCAAATGTGTGTTTTCTGGCGATTGGTTTACCCATCTTTCCCAATGCTCTTTGAACAATATTAAATTCCTCTTGTGTAATCATTGGCTTATGGCTACTTTTATACCAGTTACCAGATTTTTTAGGCCATTCATATTCACCGAAGTAAAATGGTTTTGTTATCAGGTAATAAAAAGAAGATTTTGATAATATGGTTCCTTTCTGGCTAGTAAGCTTCCAAATTTCACTCGCTTCTTTATACACTTCGCTTGGTTGTTTGCCGGAAATTATTTCATTGAATAGTCTTCTTACTAACGGAAACTTTTCTTCATCAACTTCAATTATCTTGAATCCCTTTTTTCGGTCAGACGTATTTTTATAACCAAGTGGAGCCGGAGCTGGATACCAACCCATATTTGCTTTTGTCGTCATGCCTCTCTTAGCATTTATTCCACGGTTATCGTTTTCTAATTTTGCTTGACCACAAAGGATTGAAAATAGAAACTTATCGTTGGGCGTGTTGCTGATAACTTGAGAGGGTGTAATAACTTCATTCAAAAATCCTTGGTCCATCATATAAATTATTTGACCTGAATCAACTGAATTTCTAGATAATCTGTCTGGATTCCAAACCAGAACACTCTTAACTTTTAGAGACTCCATGTCTTTAAGCATTTGATTAAAAATCGGTCTCCCTGGCTTCTTAGCAGATTGTGATTCTTGATAATACGGCTTAATAAGCTCAAGGCCATCTCTTTTTGCCAATTTCTCTAATTCTTCTATTTGGGAGGGGATTGATAACGCTTGTCGTTCCTCACTCTCTTGTGATTTCCTACAGTAGACGAATACTTTGTTTTTCATTTTTATCTTAAAACTTAAATGCCCCCGTTAGTGCAACCAGAACTTGTACAGCTCTGTCTAACGAGGGCATTAAAAAAGCTGTACTAATTGTCTGGTTGCATAATAATTATACAATTATTCCTCATACATTTCACCCTTTTTCCTCTTACAAGTAAAGAAAAATTAATATTAAATTACTAAAATAAAAGTTATTCTATAGTTATAGTTACTATATATAGAGTTACTTTGATAAATTATTGATTGCATCATAATTAATTGGTGCCAACTCTGCCTGTTTTTGCTTATAAGCGTCAAATATTAGCTTCTCGAGTATCTCCCACTGTTCACTATCTTCAAAAAAGATTCTATCTAAGTAACGGCCAAAAACTCTAACTGAAGGAGGTTTAATGTTAATAAAATCTTGTAGTCGTTTGTTATAAACATTACTTTCCCAAATCTGAAAATCTTTAATAGAGACCCAACCAAAATCGTTCGTTAAAAGTATTAAGTTGGCATTTGCCAACAGCTTTACTTTATTTTTGATTTTAATTTCAATCTTAATATTCATTCTCTGTAAATTTTTGAATTATTCTAAAAATACCTTTAAAGCGTAAGTCAAATCTTTTTGAGACTCATATACCCCTTTGTTGTAAAACCCAGGACTGTATACAACCGACACTCTAATAACACAATCCTGAAAAATGTTAGCTTCAATAAAACGAAAAATTCTTCTTGTTTTTCGACTGGCGATTCTTTTAACCTTTCCATTTGGATAGACCGCTTTTATTGAAATATATGGTTTATTCTTTTTCATGTTTATTTGAAACCAAACCATTATTTTTTGTAAACGGTTCGCTAGTAATTAACATCATTAGTCTCAAGAAGTTTTCGGCTTTTATACCTGCCTCATCAAAAGTGATGGTCATCCCGATTTTTCTCTGGTATATCTCAAGGAACTCATTTACAGCTTCAATAGGTAAGTTCATATATGGCTATAAATACGAGTCTTAATAACTTTCAATTGGTTAAAAAACTGTTGAGGCTCTATTCTTATGTCTCCACGCCAATATAAATCGACTATCCTATCTAACTCTGGTGATTTTTGAAAAACAAACGAGATTTTTTTATTGCCTATAAGTTCTGTTGACTCAATTGGGAAATACAAGGAAAGAGTTACAATCAGCGCTAAATCACTTGTGAAAAATACTTCTTTTTCATTGGTTGTCATCTTAAGGCAACTATAGCCTTAACCTATGACCGTATCACCATCGTTAAAATGAATTTTCAGGAGGTTGATTTCTTATAGTCGTCATAAGCCAATTCCATTGCTTTCGTCCCAGAATCATCGCCGACTTTTTCATCTATTCGTGAATAACTATAGCCAAGTTTTTCCTTCATATATGCAATTAATAAGTCCCTGTAATAAAAACTCTGTGTGGGTTTTACCTTTGAAGTGGCTTTCATTTGGTCAATGAATGACCATATTTCTTTTTTGTATTTAGTAAACCAATTCTTCAATTCTTTAGCAGATACTTTTGATGTAAGTAATAGTCTTACACCATCTTCACCTCCATCCGTATAATGGCCAAAGTAAGACCTTCCACTTGTTTTAATCTTAAGTCTTATTGGCTCATTCTCGTTAATGACAAAATTATTCGTTAAAAGAAAACCAATCAACCCGTCCTTCCACTCTGCGAGATAAGGGTATTCCTTAATAATATTGTTTATCTGTTCACTTATCAAATTTTTATCGTTATTTATTTTTACATTATCTTGATATCTACCGCTTATTAAGCTTTTTGAACTTTCTGAGCGCAGTTTTGATATTCTTCTCTTTTGATAAATAACAGAAGTCATCTTCCCCTCTAATACTGGAGTACTAATATCAAATAACTCTCTTGTTTTAGTAACCAATTGCTCAAAGTTTTTGTCTTCTTCTAGTAGGCTAAATAGTTTAAGTAAATATTTGTCTAGTTCCTCTGTTGAATTACAAACAATTTGTATTTTCATATTCATTGATTAACTGTCCCAATTTTACCCCACTAGGGTAGGGGTAGCTTCAAGTTGTGAAAATTCCTGACTGGGGGTGGTGATGCTCACGCAACTTATTCGAAAAACAAAGGTTAATGGTTGTGAAAGGATAATGAGGATGGGGTAATAGGCTTATAGAAGAACAACAAAATTGTGCGATATATTAATAAACACTGTATTAATACGAAATACATGCCAGTTGTTACTTTAAGTATTTGTTGTTAATAAACAGAACCACAACCGAGCCTAAAATAAATACCAAAAACAACTTACCCAACATGTGCAAAAAAGTCTTAAGTTTACTTCCGTCTTCCTTTTTAATGAAAAACAAGCTTGTAAACCAAATTAGTCCGACGATAAGAAACAACCCACAGTCATATATAAAAATATTTGTAGCTAATTTTCTGTCAATCACTAGCGGTGCAAGGTAAAGAATAGGCATGGCTGTCCAAAAAGCCAGCAACAGCCAACTACTTAGTTTGTTAATTTTCATTTAGATATAAATTTTTAAATTAATAATTAGTTTCTATTTACTTTCAAAGTAATAATTGCCTTTTAAATCCAACTCTTTTCTACAAAACCGAAAAAGGAAATCAAAGTATTTTAGTTTCCCAGCAATACTCCCATTGTGGGAAGCGTTAAAACAAGTGTAAAAACCATATCCTTTTGGAATAACAATAAATGCGAACAGTATAAATAAAATTGCTAATAAAAGTGCTGTATCAACACTAAACTTCCTCACATTCATCCCTATATTACTATTCATAAATCATTCGTGAATTAGCTATAAAATATGGCTTCCTCGCCACAGATATATTATGGCATTCTCGCCATACTTTACGCAATGGCGAGTTTAACGGAAAGGTTTGGAACTAGAGTTAAAAAACTAAGAACCCAAAAGAAAATGTCACAATTAGAGTTGGCTCAAAAATCTCAACTTGACTTAACTACAATAAATGAAATTGAAAATGGTAATAGAGAACCAATGCTCAAAACTGTCTGGAGAATAGCCAATGCTCTCGAAATAAAAATGTCGGATTTATTCGATAGCCTTCAATAGATTTGTCAAATGCCCTTCAAAAAAGTTATATATCTATAATCAATCTCATTGGTGGTAAAATCAGCTAAAATGAAGATTGGAACGAAAAGTGAGGTTAAGCACAATGTTTTATTTAATTTAATACCCGATAAGCCTCTCGATGCTGATAAAAGAAACGAAGTCAAATTTGGACACGAGCTAATAAGTAAAACTCTTGAACAAATAATAGATAGAACTATTACTCCGTTTTCAATCGGATTATATGGAGGATGGGGAAGTGGAAAAACTACAATAGTTGATTTGCTTAAAGATGACTTAAACGCAAATAATAAGGTTAAAACTATTTATATCGACTTATGGAAATTTGAAAATGATTCGTTAAGAAGACAAATTATCTTAAAAACAGCCGAAGAATTAGACCCGTCACTAGTTAAATCTTTAAAAGAAAAAATATATTTTTCACTTTCTGAAAATAAAGATAAAACTACTTTTAATTGGAAAAGAATCGTGGTTTCCGTATTGTTATTTTTAATAAAAATTGGGGTCATAACATTGTTGGTGAACATTTTTATAAAAAATCTGCTTACGTCACTTTTCACTGTATTCATATCAAAATATGCTATTGAAGAAATAACCAAGGGCTTCAATCATTTTGACAAGTCTTTATTCCTTAATGACGTAGTCATGACAAGGGACAGATTGTCTGAGCCTGAGGAGTTCGAGTGTGAATTTAAAAATATTATAAAAAGAAGTAGCAAAGAAAAAATCGTTTTTATTTTAGATAATCTTGACCGCATGTCTAGCGAAAAGGCAGTAGAAGTGTTGTCCACAGTAAAAACATTTTTAGAAATTCCAAAGTGTATTTTTCTCGTACCTTGTGATGAAGATGCAATTAAAAAACACATTTCATCCGTCTATGTTGCAAACAATACTAGATTTGGAAGTAATAAATATGCAGACGAATTCTTAAGGAAGTTTTTTAATAGCATAATTAGGATTCCCAAATTTGAAAACATCGAGCTAGATGAATATACACAAGATTTATTACAACAGACCAATCTTACAGAATTAAAAGAAGAGAATTCCAATCTTCTTTGGTTGTTAACATATTCGTTCAGAAATAATCCACGCGAAATAAAGCAGTTTATAAATAATTTAGTATCTGCGATTTTGCTCATAAATAAGAGAATTGAAAATGGCTTAATAGCGGATAAAAACATATTAAAAGATAACTTACCTTTTTTTGCAAAGATATTAATAATTAAGCAAAAATATCCAAAGACATACAAAGAGATTGAAAATGAAATTCTTAACTTTCCGACAGACTGGAAAGATTTGGAAGAGCAAAAGATAGTTAAAGCAAAGAGAAAACGGGCGAAAAATAAAAAAGTTTGTGAAGCAATAAAATTTATTGAACAGACATCGGCCATAACACCCTATTCAGAAGATGTTTCTGTATTTTTTACATATGCTCAGTCAACTAATGAAACAAGATTACCTGGTTGGGGTTCATTTTTAAAAGCAGCAATAAATAGGGATTTTGTCGCAACAGAAAAAATAATTGAAGAATTTATCAAGACAGATAATTTAAAGAAATTTGATACCATAGCGCAAAGATACGTGATTGATAATAGAATGAGTAATAACGTCAAATCATTTATTTCGTCTTGCATAAACACATTATCAAATATTAAGAATGTACATTTCCCGAATACCGCTGGTCAGATTGCTATTTCCCTTGAATGGCAAATGGAAGTTTTGGAAGACGAAGAGATTTTTCCTATTAACAAAACAATAAAATTACTTAGGAATCAAGTTCAGAAAGGCAATAATGAAAAACTAGCGAATGGTTATACGAAGATTTTAGCTAGAAGAAAAAATAATATTTACCCAAGCAATAACGCGATAAATATCCTGCAATTTATTTTTAAAAATCAAAGTTACTTTCAAAAGAATAAGGATGACATAAAGAGAACCATATTTAGTTCATATAATGCACCAAAGTATTTCCATTTATTTTTATCAATTGACAGAAATTCAGATTTAATATCCGTAGATTTAGTAAGAAGTTTTTTATCAAATATTAACAATGAGAGCATTGGTGAGGAACTTGAGCTTGATGCAATAACTAAATCATTGCCTAAGATAATTTTTAACAATAACCAAGAATTATTTAAACTTGCCTCCCAAAAGATAAAGGAAATCGTTAGGGTTGAAACAACTCATCAGCCTGCAGAAGGGAGAGATAAAATAGTACACCTTATAAAATTATTTTATAAACAATACGTAGATTGGGTAAATCAATTTGATGATGAATTCAAAAAAGACAACATTGATTACCTTTCTGCCCAGTTAGTAACTTGGTTTGCTCAATGCCAAACTTGGAAAGAAAAAGTCAGTATGTTTAGAACAGCCTTGCTGTTATTAGAAATTAGTAGCACTAAGGACACACTAAACCAAAATTTAATCGTTCCTTTTGTAACTAGTGCTCCATATGATGAAGTGTTTTCTAGGTTAAGAATCGCAGAAATTAAATTACTTGTATCTGACTATCGAGTATCATTAAAAACTAATGCCATTCAAAACTACGACATTTTTAAAGCTATTTTTCAATATTTAAACGAGGAAGACGCAGAGGAGATATTAGAAAAAATGTTAAATACTAATATTGATAACGCGTTGGATTCAATAGAGAAACTCTTCAAATATAAATTATCAGTAAAAAATAAAGAAATTTTGAACCAACTATACGAACTTATTCCAAATCTGAATCAAGAGCAAAAGAATAAAATATTTGATATTTCTCATAAATTAAATTGTGGAGATGATGTTAATATTACAAATAAATTTTACGCTGAACTGATGAAATCAAAGGCGGATATTAACGTAAAAAAATACTTAAAGAATCCAAAACTTTTTAGTCCGCAACAAACGAAAGAACTACTTTCCACGTTAAATAGTTAAAAATAAAGAAACTATTAATTTATGAATCCGCAAGATAAGGTCAATGGAATTTTAGAAAAGAAATTGATTGGTGACTCGATAAGACAAGAAATCGAATCTTCTCTAGAGGAGAGAATTAATCGGTATCTGGAAGCTAAACCACATGGAATTATTCCGAATCAACATTTTGCTTCGGCTTCATCTGAATGCAGTAAGGTTTATAGAGATGGACACTTTATCGCATGTATATCATTAGTGCAGGCTGTTGCTGAATCATTAGTTAAATTCGTATGTCAAACCAATGGCATGAAACCTTCCTCTAATTTCGAGAGAAATATTAAGACACTTTATAAACTTAATATTCTGCCTGATGACTTAAAAGGTGAATTTGAGAATATATGGGTTGATAGAGATAATTACCACCATTTGAATCCCGAAGTGGAAAATGATTTCATGAAGCTGTATCAACTCGCGAAAAAAAAACTTAAATCCCTTGTTAAACTCGAAAAATATTTCTTTGATTTTACAACTTCAAACGGTAAAATTAACCCTAAATATCCTAAATATTGGACAAATACGATTGGAGTATTTCTGCGTTTAGAATGAGTAAAACGATAAAAGTTAAGACTTAGATTTATATAATTATTGTGTGCTGACTCAAAAACTAATTAAAAGTAATATAATCAATATAAAGAAGATAAAGACACTCTTTTTATCTTAAGAATACGCAAACATTTATGATTGGATTAGCATTAAACATTGTAGCTTTTATTGTCGTTGCATCGTTTATTATTTATATAGGCATAGGGGCTTTGGGGTTAATTGCTAATATTTTCGGCTCGTCTTCGAACAACGAAAGTAAAGGATTATTAAAACCCGTTATTAGAAAGTTGGGAATTTCCGAAGGGGGAACAATATCTTCAGATACGCCAAAAGAGGTACTAAAAGAAGCTTTAGAAATATATTACGGCATACTTACTAGGGTATTTGAATCGGAAACTCCAGAACAAAGAAACGCAACACTATCCTCTAACAGTCCATCGGGCAAACTTTCACAGGCTTTATTTGAATTATTTGGATTGGGTACAAGTTTAAATACCCTTACAAGGGATATTGATTATGTGATGGAAGGAAGCGGGTGGGTTAAATATAAAAAAATGTTAGAGATTGCTACAAATGGAACCCTTAAAATAACAGGAAATAATAAATATGAAATCTTATTTAATAAGAGTTTTCTCTTAAAAATAGAAGAATATAACAGCTTTGATTATTCTTCCGACCGAGAAAAGGAATGGAGAGTTGAGGGATTTTGCAATCACAAAGAAGTACTTAGCTGCTATACCCCAAGAGCAGATAACATCGCCTATACATTTAAGCCAGACATTTGGATTTTAGATATTATAAAATCGGCTGAAAAATACAGTAGACTAACAAGTGAATTAAAATTAAATGAGGCAACGGAAAGAAGGAAATCGGAACTATTTAATTAGTTCAAATGTAGAATAAATTTTTTCGACTTTTTAAATACTTGTAGATTTTAAATCTTCTTACTTTTGCTTCCTTGTCAATGATACAAACCACCAAACTCCTACACCTCCTAACAATGTAGGAATAAGCCACCCACTATTTCCACTTTCTGAGGCATTATTGGTTTTTATCTGTTCTGCAATTGGGATTGGTGAATATAATAAGTCCTGGGAATACTCTTTCTTCTTATAATCCCAACCCTTCATCTTAATTGTGGTGGGGTTTTCGTAAGTTAGTAATACTTTTGATTTTGGTAAATTTCCATTAGTTTTCAAATGGTCAATAAACTCATTTGGACCTTCAACAGTTTTTAAACAGGAAATGTCATAAGTAAGATATTGGTTATTTCCCTCTCTTGAAATATATGCACTAATACCTGGTGTCGGGTTTGGTAAATCTATCGTCCAGTAAGAAACATTGCTCCATCTTTCGGAATTTCCCGTTTTTATGTTTACATACCATCTACCTGATTTAAGGTTTTTAAAAGAAAAACTAGTACCAGCTGTATCTACTAATGGTCCTGGGTCAACACCCGCGTATTTGCTAGCAGCAATACTAAACCTATCGCCATTTGTTGATTTACTCCAGTTCATGGTTAGGTCATAATTACACCAATTATCTGAACTTATTTGATAATTCCAAGTTCCGTTAGCAGGATTTTCTGGTTTAGGTAATAAGTAAACAGGTCCAGATGGAACATAGCCTTCACCCCCACCATGACAGTGATATTCTCCATAACAATAACTGGTGTAACAGTTATGACAGCCAAAGGCGTCAGTTCGTCCTGAATGGGCAGACGTATTTTTAGAGGAGACAATTAAAGAGACGAATAAACATGATATAAAAATTAATATAAATCGCATACTATTGCTCATCTGTCGGTATTATAACTCGCTTAAACTTAATAGATGTACTTTCCAGATTTAATATCTGCATACTGCGTTCCTAATTTCTTCCAAGGCGGGGAGCATTGATGACCTTACTCGAACTGATCCATTTTCAATTAGTTCTTTTAGGTCTTTAGATAGGGTATATTTGATTATTTTCCCTTTTGAAACTTCAAATTTCTCAAAGAACATTGTCAGATAATTGCGTTTCAGTCCCGGTTTTGCCTCTTTATATGTCAGGCCGATATTTTCAGCCAGTCTGAGTAATTCATCTAGGTCATTAATTTTTTTTGTTTTATCCGATGTCAGTTTCGCCAGCTCACCATCAATCAAGCTTATGTCCCCGTCGTACCGGGCAGATATTGACAAGTATTTTTCATCATTAATAGTTCTATTGATGAATCTTTGATCTTCCAAGTCCTTTAGTGCCAGCTCAAGTTTGCTTTTTTTAGCCGTTAATCTTTTTTTCTCTGAATCGGTATTTTGTCTCAAGTCTTTTACCATTTCCAAAGCCTTGTCCATAATTTCTTTAGTGTATTCCTTTGATAACTCAATTTTTTGGAACAACAGTTCGACTTGATTCTCAAGTAAATTGACCTTTACATAGGTATTTGATTTACACTTTGAGCACATATAATGTTCGTATTCTAACCCGCTCTTCTTCTTGTGATATTCAGCCCAGTATCGGCCACCACAATCAGAACAATAAGCAAACCCACTTAATAAAAAGTTATGGATGCGCTTTCTAGAAGCATGTTGATTTCTGTTACCAAGAACTTCTTGCACTTTATTAAATGTCGCTGTGTCTATTAATTTTTCATGCTTACCCAGATATATTTTCCCGTTCCATAAAAACTTTCCAATATAAAATGTGTCATTAAGATAGTTGTCGACTGAGCTTGGATTCATTAAACCACCAGTAACTGACTTGATGCCTTTTTGATTCAGCCAATCGGCAATAAATTTTAGACTGTTGTTTCCGGTCAAATACAACTCAAACATCTGTTTAATATAAGGTGCAACTTCTGGGTTCAAAACAACAATTCTTTTGTCTAAGGTGCAAGTCGGATTCGGATTTTCAGCATTCATATACCCCAATTGTGGCCGACCACCAGGATACCAACCCATCTTCGCTTTCTCTTCCAATACTTTACTAGTTTTTCTTCCTGTCAATTGCGATTGAAAGGCGTTCACGCTAGCTAGTATTGTATCTATTAAATTACCTTCTGGAGAATCGTCGATCATCAGCTGACTTATAGAGATAATTTTAATGTTCTTTTTCTTAAGCACGGCCTTAATCGTCAAGTGATCCAATGTATTTCTTGCCAATCTATCTGTGTCCTGAACTAACACCGCATCAATGCCAGTTTCGTCTCTACATCTAGCCAATAAATCCTGTAACGCCGGTCGATTTAGGTTTGTTGCTGATTTACCTTCATCCTTATAAATTCCGTCGGGAGGTACCTGATACTCATTATCTTTTGCCCACTTCTTGCAGATCCTGATCTGAGTCTCAATACTCTGCCCCTCTTCGGCTTGTTCTTCCGTTGAAACTCTGGCGTATATAAGTGCCGTGGTCATATACCCTCATTTGTTGCTCTAATAACGTCCTCTTTTTTGTATCTTCTGTGAGAGCCCATTCTAACTGCTTTGAATTTACCCTCGTTATCCCATCTTCTCAGTGACCATTTGCTTACTCCAAGAATTTGAGCAGTTTGCTCTAAAGTTAACAGTTCCGGCCAAGTCTGAGGCTCTGAGGGAGTGAATTGTGGTCTTGAGAAATCAATATCCATAAGTTATGCTAACTTAGCATTAATTAGTTGTCAATAAATATGGAAGATAATGATACCATTCATGATGAAGCTATCCGGATTTGTTCGGAATATAAAATAAATGTCAAATCAAATGGGTATTTATTGGGAAGTTCCTGGATGGTTTCTTGCGATGAGATTCAGCTAATGCCAAAAAATCTTCAGATGTATAGTGTGACTTACAAAGATATTCGGGCAGTATATCTACTCGAAAAAAAAGGTGTCTTAAGCATTGGCAGATTACCAAAAGAGGGTACCTTCCCTGTTGAAATTGATAATGAGAAATTTCCAACGAGGAGAGATGGCTATAGAAGCCATCTATTTGAAAAGCCGTCTGTAGTCCAAACGGGAGCACCTTTCCCATCAAGTTTATTACTAGTATATTTTAATGAAAATCTGTTAAATAAATTTGTAGAAGAAGACGATGCTTCTCTTAAAAGAGGTACTTGGGTAGATAAAATTAAAGGTGAGTACCAATTCCCCAATAAAAGAGTACATAGAGAACAGGCGGCAATTAAAAAAAAGGTATTTAGGGAGATGATGGATTTGTACTACGAGACAGGAATTGTAAATACTTCTGACTTAGCCAAAAGAGTTTCTTTGTTACCAGGCAGAACAAGAACAGAAATTAACCATATAAGTAATAAAATGAAAATTAGTGTTGGGTATGAGTTCCATAGTGAAGGAAAAGGATATTACAAACTAAGAAAAACAAGGGTTAATTAACCTCTTTGGGTTTAACTATCAACCTATATTGTTAACGGATCTTGTTGGGAGAATATCCTAACATGAACAATGAAACGAAATTATTTACTTACCAACTCGTAAGAAACCTGCTGGCTCAAGCAAATCTAAAACTAGAAGACGAAGAGACAGTATTAAGATTAAAAGGTCCCTCTTCTATTAAGGATATTCTGCAATCTAAAAGATATTGGAGATCTAAAGCAAATAATGAATTAAAAGAAATTTTATGAACAGAATATTTAATCCATATTGTTATAAAAAACCTACTCCTACCGATTGTATTAATATCCCAGGGTTAGACTTTTTGAGTCGTTCATTATTTCGCGAGATCTTTTCAATGTGTCGAAATGAACCTGGTACAGAAATATTTTGGCACGGCAACAAGCAATTTACGGTTGATCTTGAGCGTGGTCAAATGATACTCAGGGTTTCACATATTGCCGATGAGTTGGGTATGTCGAAATCGAAGGTCAGAGAAAGATTAAATACCATCAGCAAAATATACACCGAAGTATTAGTTGAGGGAAGACCGTTTGGCTCAGTAGTTACGTTAAAAGACTATGACTCCCTTATCGAAATGAAATCAAAAAAGGAATCGGAAAGTCCATCAAAGAATCAACGGAAGTACAACGGAAGTGCCACCAGTAATAAGAGTGGTAAGAGTGTTAATACTGTAAATATATATAAAAAAAATTCTTCAAATATAGTAGATCCTTTGGAGAGACTCATAAACAACTGTACTCCCTCAATTATTTTGGAAGAATGATCTTATCCTCCCCTGTGCCGCTCACCCCCTCCTTATATATTAAATAAAAAATAATGAAATCCGCAAAAATAATTTTAGAATTACTAAAACAAGTTGAAATAAAAAGCGTTAAACCTTGGCAGGACAACTATACACCGAGTGAGGATCAAATTATCAAAGGTCCGACTGTTTTTGAACCAAAAACTTGTTCTTTGTGTGGTGAAGTAGTTCCCTTAACGTGGAATATTGAAAACAAAAATATTGTTGATTATAGCCCGCCTACTAAGACACCAGATCTTTATGAGTGGAATAAATACGAAAAAAATTGGATGTATTCTCCTGAGGCTAGAGAGCTTCATCCAAAGTGTAATAAATTATTGGAAAGACTTCATTGTTGGGGAATAAAAAGGAAAAATATCGTAGAAATAGACAGTTTTGTAGTCGACGACAAAAACAAATATGCTTATACAATGGTTACCAAATGGATAAAAAATCCTAGTACTTTGGGTTTATATTTATATGGGTCTTGGGGAACAGGCAAGACTATGTTATGTACAAAGGTTATACTTGAAGGCAGTTTTGATACCAGATTAATCATAAAAGAAGCGGAGATTTACGAGCAACTAACACCACAGATAGACAATAGTAGTCGTCAAGCAGACATTGAAGAGAATATGGATTTTTTTAAAAGTGTTTCTTTTCTGGTAATTGATGATTTAGGCGGCTCAAAATATTCGGACTGGAAGACGGAAAAGATGTTTGAAATTCTTTCCGAAAGAATGGATAGTATGTTACCAACCTTTTTTACATCAAACTACTCTCCACTAGAATTAAGAGATCGAATGGACGGTAAGATTGTTTCCCGAGTATTTGGGTTGGCTGATCCATGTGAAATTGGAGGACATGACCACAGACTTGACCGTAAGTAGTTTAAAAAGGAAGTGCTTCCGAGAGCTACAGCCAATGGTTACTTACGACCGTGACTGTAGCTCGAAGAAGGGGAGTGACTCCCGGAAAAGTTCATGACGCCATGATAATTTAAAAAATATTTTAAGGGGATTCGAAAAATCTTCAAAATGATAAAAAAATGAAAAAAACAACAAAAATAAACGACAAAACACTCAATTATCTAATGATTATTGCGTTGGTAGTGATGATAATTAGAATGTTAAGTAAATAAAATAGACAATTATAAAGTTAATAAAATACGTAATTGTACGGAATAATGAATCCATTAAAATTGGGTTCTATTCATTAGATTAGTGGAATAAACCATAGGTAAAAGCCGTTTATCAATAAGTGAGGGGGGGGGTGGCAAAATTATATTGGAAATTTGAACTCAGGGGTTGGAGTGATCTTTGAGCTTTTGTATTCGTGCTCGACCTTACTTTTTATTTCTTCTATCCACACTTTATCTTCATCGCTTATTTTTATTGTTTTTGGGAGATTATCTATTTGCCTAATAAAGTTGTCGAATCCCAGATCAAATTGTTCAATCTCCTGATAATCTAAGTATGACTCAATGGCCAAACTAATGGCCTCATGAAGATCGGGACTTTTGCTTTTGGTAAGCGTTTCAAAGTCCATATTTCGTTTTGAAATTTGTTTGAGGTAGTAATCAGAAAACATAGGTCCGACAATTTTATATTCACCATCATCCCAAGTTAATAAAACTAGATGACGAGGTGCGTTTGATCTGAAAAATCCATCAGTTAATTCCCAAGAATCATCGACATAAGCAATTTCCTCTGTTCCATTTTTATCAATGTCTCCAGTCATTTGGGCGTTGGCATACCTTCCACCTTCGGGTATTGGTAAATCTTTAAGAAGGTCGACGACATTATCACCCACAATCTGAAAAATAGAATTGCCCGAGCACAGCCAACAATTTCCTCCGTTTGAATGGTCGATAATAAGCTCCGCCAATCCATCGTCATTGATGTCTCGTATTGCTGAATAATTAAAAGTTTCATCCTCCATTGTGAGCATTATTTTATTGTCACCTGAGCTATCAACTTTACTAAACACAAAGACTTTCACATAAGCCTGCCTCTCATCTGGACAATTAAAAAGCGAGACATCATACATTTGATCCTTCCAAGTTAACTGATTTTTTTTGACTAGATATTCATCAATGGACGTATCATTTTTGGTAATTAGAGTACTTAACTCGTACGAGCAATTAAACGTCGATCCTGGGGTCCCAGGTGGAGCCACAATCGCGCTATTACCGGTATTATTTTGACTATTGCTGACAAAAACTAGCCTTATCAATGCCAATGCTATTAATACGATTAAAACGATATAGACTTTTTTCATTTAGTAAGTCGTACAATTAAATCCGCCTACACCATTAGGGTAACAGGTTGTTTGTTGTGGCTGTTTGATTTGGAGTCTTGGTGGATTATATTCCGGTAGTGGAATTTGTCTTGTTGCAGTTTTTTTGTTTTTATATTGCTCATTGTATTTACTTAGTTTTATAAGTTCTTCGTGGTTCTGTTCCAAATACAGAGCATAGTTATAAATAGCATAATTTAAATTGTTGACGCCGTATCTGCTCCAAATCTGTATACCCTCGTCAATTTTTTCCTGAGAATTGTTGGTAAATGCAATCTCGGCATTGTTAAGAGCATTTTCACTCGGTTCGTTTTCAGGAGGTGTCCTCCATTTACCGTTTTCGTATATAAAAGTTTTCTCTAGTGTTTCAACTTTTTTATTATTACTAGAACAATCCGAAGATAAACATAGTACAACAGTACTACTTACCTTACCTATGTTCTCTTTAACATCAATGCTGTTGATTGTTGTCTGGCTAGAATAGGCGGAGTGGTTGGTCATATAGTTAGAAAATTGATCTCGACTGACAAATCTTTTAGCGGATTGTAGGGATAATTCATAGTAATTCGACCATTGTTTTCGATCAAAGGCATAAGAAAATTGAGTATATAAAGTTCGCAGAGAATTTTTCTTAATTTGGGAATCAACTAAGTTTTTGATCGGATCGGCTAACAATATTGAAAGAATAAATATAGCGACAATAGCTAATAACCATTTGTAATTAGTTTTTTGTTTCATATTTTGTCTAACTAGTGGTTAATGAAATATACCACTTTATAGGTTAAAAACATAACCTGTGGTTAATAAAATTTTTCAGTCAGGATTGGTACTGTTTCTTGATGGAAGAACGAAAAACCCCCAATAAGGATTTAGTTTTTGGAAGAAGACTTCAAAGGGTCAGAAAACGGATGGGGTTTACTCAAGAGAAATTGGCGGAGAAAACAAGGTTAAGTACCACATTCATTGGACTGATCGAGACCGGGAGAAGAAGACCAAGCTTAAAATCTCTACAAAAGATAGCGGACGCTTTAGGAATAAACATTAAGGAATTATTTTGAGACTGTAGTGCCTACTGGTTCTGCAACTATAATCGCGGGGAGTGACGGGGTAAATTTATTTTCGATGAAGTTAAACATATGGCTGAAGTTGTTGATACAGGTTTCTGATAATTCGCTTTTTTTAATTTCGCCTTTAATAACCTTTTCGTAAAAGAATCTAGAGAATAACACCTTTCCGCCAACTGAGCTTACATGATCGGAATTTTTTTCTGAGATATTAAATCCAGCATTGCTATCAACTAAATTAAGGTCGGCTGTTTCAAACATGTTCTCAACACCATCGATTCCTTCGGTTCGATATATTTTCTCTTTGGCGAAGGCTTCGTCGTTATCGAAAAATTGTTTCTTGATACTTCTGTAAGCACTTTTTGACTGTGAGTCATCGTCAAAAACAATTAACCAATCCAGACTCCATCCAATACAAAGTTCCATTAAAAGATGAGACTGACTAGCTCCGATAGAAGGAATAAAGGCAAAATCTAAATTACAATTTAAGATCTTTTTCATGGCCATAAAGTAATAGAAGTCTGATATACCTTCAACAATCACATTCCTCTTAGAAACTGGAGAAAATGCATCGGCAATATCAAGACCAATTGCGTCGATAATTGGTCGTAAGGCATCTTGTTGGTTGTTAGAAATTTTAGTCGTGATTTTCTCTACTCTTGTACCAAGATCTTTGTCATTAAGAACGAGTCTAACTCTGTTTAGATGTTGGGAATCAATCAAGTAAGGCGAATGGGTTGAGTAGATTATTTGATCTTTCTCTGCTAACTCTTCAAACAATCCTTTAATATCACCCTGCGCTTTAGAGTGTAAAAATAACCCAGGCTCGTCAAAGAGGATTATCAGTTGGTCGTTAATTTTACTTTCTGCCTTTAGCCTCAGGTAAAATGACAAAAACCATTTTAGGCCTTGGCTTCTTTGTTGAGGGGTTAAAAGCTCACCTTCCTTAGTTACAATGAAGAAGTTTAGGTATGGTCCACCTCCATCTTGTCCTCCTTGGTTATATTGAATTAAGATCTCTACCTTACTATCATCAAAAATTTTCTGTCTCCATCTTTCGTTGAAATCAGTAGTTATCGTTCGGTTGTATTTCCCTTGGCATGATTCCCTTACACCATCGTCTAAGGTGGCAAGCTTTGTTAAGCTTGCACCCAAAATCGTCTCAATATTTTTTACAGGTTCATAGCCATTAATACTTGTGTCTTTTGCTTGTAGGCTCGTGATGAGAATTTTATCCGGCAGTAAATCTTTCCAGTCATCGAAGAGGATGATCTTGGGGACAAATGCGAACAATTGGTCGCCAATATCTTCTTGGTTGATATTTTCATCCAACAGGTTTTCGTTTATTCCTTCGTCTTCTTTTTCCGTTGCTCCCGCGTTAATTTCTGGTTTAGGGTTGTTTTTGTTTATTTTTTCATTAACTTTTTTGATTAAGGATATAAAGTCAGAATGAGTTTGGTTGTCCACTTTTATCACTGATTCGGTGGGAGAAGTAAAGATTCTAGTTAAAGTAAATTCCTTCAGGTTGTTAAAAAAAGGTGCAATGTCCTCTGATACTTCGAGATCCTTGATGATTTGATTAACGTCCAGGTCTTCACTCCCATTCGTATCAAAAGCACATTCCATTGAAGGGTAGGTAATGGAGTTGTCGCTGTCATATTTTCTTGAACAACTTGGATGCAATTCTCCTGTGTCAAAGTCAGCTAAAGCTTGTAGAACCGAACTTTTACCTGATTCATTTTGCCCAGCCAAAGTTAGTATATTATCGTCCTTGGACAAAAAGCATACTCCGCTATCTTTAATAGACTTATAATTTAATATCCTAAAGCTTTTTAACTTCATTGGCTTTTCAATAATTCAGTTGGATTATACACCGTAATCTTGTAATTATTGTCTTATAAATATTGAGGGGTTGCCACTTTTTGGGTGTAAAATTAGTGGTATGAAGAATAACGTTTCTCTGTTCCCTGAACGCCATGATGACAAAAGCGACTTTGAAAGAATTGGGTGTGATCGTTGTGGTCAACCATCTGAGGCGTATTACACTTTAAGCCATTTAACTAAAGGTTTGTGGGTTCGTTGTAATAACTGCGGAAAACATGCCAGGTCTTTTGTTCCAGGTTATAACTTACCTTGGATTCCATCAAAAGCATTCATAAGTGTTGTTGGGACTGAAGAGGCCAGGAAACAAGTAATTGAAGCAGAGAGAACACACGGTCAAAGCCAGATCTCCATTTTTAAAAAATTAGAATCAGAAACAAAAAGGTTAGTAACGATACCGGACACTAAATATTATTGTGATGCCGGTACTGCCAATAATGGTCAAAAAGGAAATCAAAAAACAATCGTTGTTATAGCAAATGAAAAAGGAGGTGTGGTGTTTGAAAAGCAAATTGGCGACTACTCAAACAACGAGGGGGAGATTTTGGGAATAATCGCTAGCATCCGGGAGTTTGCCAAAGATAAACCGGTATCCGTATTGTCTGATAGTAATGTGGCCGTAAATTGGGCTAATCGTGGCTGGACAACATTAAATGAAAAAAACTATAAAAAAGGGAAGCTGACGGAAAGACATAAGAAATATATCCAGATGGCAAATGAACTTTTAGTCAAAACCAAATCAGTGGTTTCTTGGATTCCACGAGAAGAGAATTTGGCGGGACATTATATTGAGGAGAAATATAAACTATGAAAAAACTAATCTTCTTAATCTCCACAGAAGGGAAAACTAGAGAACTAATTGTGAAGGAGACTTGGGAGGCTTTCCAAAAGTATAACAAAGTCGAAAGCGGCCTACGAAAAATAGGTAAAACAAAAGATTCAAAGGCCACCTAAAAATTGTCCAATCAATATTGAATTTATCGCTTATTATCTTTTCTAACCTCTATTATATTCTTTTTGATTTACCCAAAATATATCTAACATAAACAATTACTGGTAAAACTAGCCATATCCACCAAGGCATTGCGGCCAAAAACTTAAAAATTACACCTATTAACTCCGGAATCGCCTTTATAAAAGCCGTTAACAGACTATGTATTAATTGAGGTAAATAATTGTTTATACCGCTATTATAAGTGCCACTTGTCGAATTAGGAAAACCGAACGGTCCTAAGCAACCTTTTTTGAAGTAAAATAGGCTTGTGCCTATAAGTAACAGACAACAATTTCACGAAAGATTATGGTCCGCTGCCGTTCAGCTACGAGCCAACTCGGGCCTCAAGTTAAATGAAATCTCTGAGCCTATTTTAGGTCTAATATTTCTCAAGTTTGCTGATGTTCGTTTTAAACGAGCCAAAGCAGAGCTCGAAGCCGAAAGGAGTATTAATAAGGGGCGGATTGCTCCTATTACTCCGGATCATTTTAAATCCAAAGGTGTTTTGTACCTACCCGAAATTGCCACTTACTCCTATCTAATGAAACTTCCGGAAAGCGAAAACATTGGCAAAGCTATTAATGAAGCCATGAAACAAATCGAGGCAAGTAATACCGATTTGGCTGGCGTATTACCCCAGGATTACACCTCGCTTCATAAAATACCCGGTGAAAACAGTCAAATACTCATCACTTTATTAAAAAACTTTAATCAGATTCCCGACGATATTAGTGGCGACGCTTTTGGGGAAATCTATGAATATTTTTTGGGAGAATTCGCTCGCTCTGAAGGTTCTAAAGGTGGTGAATTCTTTACTCCTCAGTCTATCGTTAAACTATTGGTTGAAATCATTGAGCCGTACCATGGCAAGATTTTAGATCCTGCCTGTGGTAGTGGGGGTATGTTCGTCCAATCAGCTAACTTCGTTAAGTCCCATTCTGCCGGAAAATCCCAGGTTATGAATGAGGTGGCTATATATGGTCAAGAAAAAGGGAGCAGTAACATTCGCACAGCCAAAATGAATCTTGCAATCCATGGGTTGTCTGGAAAAATTTCCGAGGTTAATTCTTTTTACACTGATGCTTTTAACAGTATTGGTTCTTTTGATTTTGTTCTAGCCAATCCGCCATTTAATGTTAAAGGTAAAGATAAAAACGGCCAAATCGTTATCGACCCAGCTAAAATTAAAGGTGATCCTCGCTACTATCTTGGTCTTCCCATTACTGGTAAAGGAGAAATCTCAAACGCTAATTATCTATGGATGCAGATGTTTGCTAGTGCTCTAAATCAAAAAGGCCGAGCCGGTTTTGTTATGGCCAATTCCGCAAGTGATGCTGGCAACGCCGAAAAAGAAATTAGGAAAAAGATTATTAATGCCGGGATGGTTGATATCATTGTGTCCGTCGGCTCCAACATGTTCATGAATGCCACGCTTTCTTGTACTCTTTGGTTTTTTGATAAAAGAAAATCAACAACTGATAGAAAAAACAAAGTTTTGTTTATTAATGCTCAAGATATTTTTACCCCTATCGACCGGGCCCATAGTGAATGGACAGATGAACAGATTCAAGAAATCGCTTCCATTGTACGCCGTTTTCGGGGAGAGGAAGGCGAAGAACAATACCAAGACATTAAAGGCCGCTGCAAAGTCGCCACACTTGACGAAATCCACACTAATGACTATTCCCTCAACTCCGGTCGGTACGTAGAAATAATTGAAAAAGAGATGAGTGATGCTGATTTTGACACACGACTGAAAGAATTGATGAGCGAATTTACCACCCTTACCTCCGAAGCTCATGAACTAGAGAAAAAGATTATAAATGATTGGGAAACGGTTTCTAAATAATTATGACAACCTTTTGCCAGGTGAAAATCAAAGACTTGTGCGAAAAAGTTTCAAGTGGCGGAACACCATCAAGGAAACATTCGGAGTATTATAGCTCTGATGAAGGTCATCTATGGGTCAAATCTAAAGAGTTACTCGAAAGAGGAATCTGTGACACCGAAGAGAAAATTTCTGATGAAGGACTAAAAAATTCATCTGCTAAATATTATCCTGCCAATTCGGTTCTAGTAGCCATGTACGGAGTTAATGCAGGCCAATTAGCATGGCTAGAAAAACCCGCCACAGTAAATCAGGCGATCTGTGCACTTATGGTTGATCCCAAAAAAGCCGATTGGCAATATGTCTATTACTCTTTACTAGAAAGTAGACAGGGTTTAATTTCACAAGCTCGAGGTGCAGCACAACCGAATCTAAACAAGGAAATGGTGGAAAATTTCGAAATATCATTACACTCCGATCTCTTAGTCCAGAAGCGTATATCAACAATGCTTTCAGCATATGACTACCTAATTGAAAACAACAGCAAACGTATTAAAACACTTGAGGAAATGGCCAAGCTTCTTTATGAAGAATGGTTTGTAAAGTTCAATTTTCCCGGCCACGAAAATGTAAAAATGGTTGACAGTGGAACTGAATATGGAATGATTCCGGAAGGATGGAAAGTGAGCAATCTTGGTGAGTTTATAGAGTTGCTTTATGGCAAAGCTTTAAAAGAAGAAAATCGTATACCGGGAAATGTTCTTGTCTGTGGATCTGGTGGCGTAGTGGGAACTCACAATCAAAGAATTGGTATAGGTCCCGGAATTATCGTAGGGAGAAAAGGAAATGCCGGATCAGTATTCTGGGTTAACGATGACTATTACCCAATAGACACCTCGTTTTATGTTAAGACAAAGCTTGAATTATCATTTGTCTATTATTTGCTTAAAACTCAAAATTTTGTTCTTGGAGACGCGGCAGTACCGGGTCTAAATAGGGAACAAGCTTATAGAAATAAAATACTAATCTCGACAGTTGAAATGATTAATTTATTTTCAGAAAAAGCTTCACCACTCCGACAATTAATTGGCAAATTAGAAAACAAAAATAATAATCTGTTAAACACACGCGACCTTCTAATTCCCCAGTTGGTGACTGGAAAAAGGGAGATAAAAAATTAATATGGCTAACTTAAATAATATTGATAAATTGAAGCTTGAAAAATTTTTAGAAATGGGGAGCGGATACGTTTTGGATTTTAACAATAGATCTTTCGCTGATTTTATTTATACTAGTACGAAAAAAGGTATCTGGGAGCCAAAATATGCGTCTAATAGCGGATCTAAAGCAAACAGACTTAGAGCATTTTGGGACTATGAGGGTGACCAGACAGTAGGGAAACTCCTTCAGGATTTACTAGAATATTGGAAAACTCAAAAATTATTGAGTAATGTTGCTGCCACCGAAAACCAACAGCTAATTTACAAAGAATGTGAATTGATAGTTAATAAGCTTTTGGGACAAAAAAGCAATAATAATTCGCCTAACCTATATACCACTGAGGATGAATTCATTAACAAAGATTTTAAGGAAATTTCTATTGATAAATTAAAACTTGACGGAGTCATTACTGAAGTACTAAAGCAGAGAATGGAAGAGATAAGAAAGTGTTTAAACGCCAAAGCGCCGTTGGCGACAATCTTTCTGTGCGGAAGTACCCTTGAAGGGATTTTGCTCGGGGTGGCGACAAATAGGCCAAAAGAATTTAATACAGCAGCTAGTTCTCCTAAGGATAAGGTCACGGGTAAAGTTCTTTCATTAAATAATTGGACATTATCTAACCTTATCGATGTTTCCTGCGCCTTAAAATTAGTAGGTGAGGATGTAAAAAAGTTTAGTCATGCGCTCAGAGATTTCAGGAACTATATCCACCCTTATCAGCAAATGTCGTCCGGTTTTAATCCTGACGATCATACGGCAAAAATTTGTTGGCAGGTTTTGCAGACTGCAATTTATCAATTAACGAAATCTCCCAACTAATGACATTCCTTCCAGTTAGTTATGTCTTGCCGAATAGACTAAACGATAATGAAGATTACGGAGGAATTCGTACCCATAGTAGGTATATTGTTAATATTTATGCATTACTTAGGGATAATCCGGAATTAACATTTAATGTTAACCGTCAAAACAATTATGGGCAGCCTCAAGATTTAACGAGGATTCTTAAGAAACTCGATATTGTAAAGTACACTTTGGGATCTATAAAGACAGAAGAACGATTTTCTGCTCAAGACGATGACTTCCTACCGCTTTCATTATCGTGGCTTTGGATAAAAGGATATTATGCAACTTTTCATCTGTTGTCTTTACTAATCTCTCTTGAAAAATCAGATTTTAGATATATGTTTGATCGCGGTTTTAACGATCATAGCAGAATAATGGGTATTTCCAATCAATTAATTACCTCTAACAATCCTTTTAACATTAGTGAGCTGAATACCAGTTTTAATGGGACAACTTTAGAGGCATTTAGGAGCGCCAGGTCAATAAATCTCAGAAATACTCCTACCTTTAATCCGGGTTTGTACGAACTATCTCTTCGAAAGGTGTATAAAGACGAGAGAGCGAAACTTAAGGGGTTGGCTAGTGCTCAAAAGATAGTCCAAATCACCCGATTAAATTCCAACATTTTCACTATTTTTAATTTATTTCACAATTATAGGGAGAGGTTTAATTACTCTGGCTTCCAATATCTAGACTGTAACGGGGATCTATATATGCAGATTGAACTCAAACGTTTCTATGATTCGTCATACAAGGTTATAATATCGGTGTCTAAGGCTATAGTGTCTTATCTGTGCAACTTTACAGAGAATGAGTTGAACGGAAAGTTAGTTGAGATAAACCAATTACTATGAACCCCTTCTCCGAAGACAATCTAGTCGAACAAACAGTTATCAAAATCATCAAGGAAGTTTGGGGGGATGAAAACTGTCACATCAATGCTTACGAAGATAAAGATGATTTATTGTTAGGCCGGGAGAATCAGGGCGAGGTCATTCTTAAAAAATATCTACTACCTGCACTCCAAAAGATCAATCCAACTATACCGACGGAATCTCTTGATCAAGCGGTGGATGCCATTACTCGAGACCGCTCAAACTTAGAGATTGTCAAAGCCAACAAAGATATATACGAGCTTTTAAAAGACGGTGTTAATGTTAATGTAATTCGCGATAACGGCCAGTCCGAAGAAGACCAAGTTCGATTCTTTGATTTTGATAATGTTGCTAATAATCATTTCCTGGTGGTTTCGCAGTTGTGGGTGGTTGGAGAAATGTACACTCGCCGCCCGGATGTTGTTTTGTTCGTTAACGGAATTCCTTTAATTTTAATGGAGCTCAAAGCCTCTCATAAAAGTCTCGTCGATGCTCTTAAAGACAACGTTAAGGATTATAAAGACACTATCCCCAAGCTTTTTTGGTACAACATGGGAATCATTATAAGCAATGGTATCGAGAACAAGTTCGGTTCTCTCACCGCCCCATACGAATTCTTTAACGAGTGGAAAAAGTCAGACAGCGAAGATGATAAAACTAAAACTGATTTGGTAACCATACTTCAAGGCATTTGTAACAAACAACGAATTCTCGATATTTTTGAAAACTTTATTCTGTTTGACGAATCAAAAAGCGCCACTAAAAAAATAATTCCTCGTTACTTCCAGTATTACGGAGTTAATCGAGCATATGAAAATGTTATCAATCGCAAACAATTAGAAGGCAAACTCGGTGTATTCTGGCACACTCAAGGATCGGGTAAGTCTTATTCCATGGTCTTTCTATCCCAAAAAGTTTTACGAAAACTAAAAGGTAATTTTACGTTTGTAATCGTCACGGACCGGACTCAGCTTGATAGCCAAGCCTATGTTAACTTTGCCAATGTAGGTACTGTTTATGAAAAAGAAGTTAAAGCCGAAAGTATTCTTCATCTGAAAGAATTATTGACTCAAGACCACCGTCAAATTTTTACCACCATCCAAAAATTTCAAGATATCCCAGGTGCTATTTCTGATCGCGAAGACATTATTGTTATCACTGACGAAGCCCACCGTTCTCAGTACGACCGTATGGCTTTGAACATGCGTAAAGCACTACCCCACGCTTCCTTTATTGGCTTCACGGGCACTCCTTTAATGGCCGATGGTGAAGCTGAAACTGTTAAAACTTTTGGTGACTATGTATCTGTTTACAACTTTGGTCAATCAGTCGAAGACGGCGCCACCGTCCCGCTTTATTATGAAAACCGTGTTCCGCACCTGAAGAATGTTAACGAAAACCTGGAAGAGCAATTGGGACAGCTATTAGATAGATATGACCTAGACGAAGACGAGGAAGAAAAAATTGAACACGAGTATTCCAACTTTTATGAAATCATTACCAGGGAAGACCGTCTGGATACTATTGCTCGTGACATAGTAGAACACTTTGTCGGAAGAGGATATAACGGTAAAGCAATGGTAATTTCTATCGACAAAAAGACTACCTTCCGCATGTATGACAAAGTCAAGAAAGAGTGGGAAAGATATTTGGCTAAACTAAGAATGGATTTGTCACGCACTACAGATGATTACGAACACGAAAAACTACTCACTAAACTTGAAGAACATGAGAACGTTGATATGGCGGTTATGGTTAGTCTTGGCGATAATCAAAACGAAATTGCGGACATGGAAGAATTTGAAATTGATGTCCGACCTATCCGAGAAAGAATCCTTAAAAAGACTTCCAAAGATGGCCGGGTAATATCACTTGAAGATGAATTTAAGGAACCAAATAGTAATCTAAGAATTGTTTTCGTTTGTGCCATGTGGTTAACGGGTTTTGATGTTCCGAATTTATCCACTCTCTATCTCGACAAGCCTCTTAAGAATCATACACTAATGCAAACTATTGCCCGGGCCAATCGCGTGGCTGATGCTGATAAAAAGAATGGTGTTATTGTTGATTATATTGGAGTTTTCAAAAACATTGAAAAAGCCCTGGCTCTGTACGCTGCTAGCGGTATTAAGGATGACGAAATCATCAAAAACAAAGACGAGCTTTTAGAGGACCTAAAATCTACCCTTCATACTGTTAAGGAATTTTTAAGTACCCAGAAGATAGAACTAGACCCATTATTAGTTGCCCCCGGAGATCAAAAGCTTTTATTACTCGAAAGCTATACCAATACCATAATTGGCAGTCCAGAAAATAAAAAGAGATTCCTCAATCTAGCTTCAGATTTACATAATGCCTACCAATCGGTTTTGCCCGACCCTAACGCTGAAAATTATTATAAAGAAGTTATTGCTGTTCGAGTATTGGCATCACGGATTAGAGACATTGGTTCTCAAAGTGTGTGTTTTGAACAAGTCAAAAAGGATCTTGAAGACCTACTCGACAAATCAATTCAAACCGGGCAATATATTATTCCTCAACACAAAAAGATAAAAGATTTAAGTGCGCTCGACGCTGATGCTTTACGCGTATTTTTTGCTAAGTTGGACAATAAAAATATTCAGGTTGACGCCATGAGGGCGGAGCTTGAGCAGAAAATTAACGAGATGGTTCGGAAGAATAAAAAACGAACACATTTCATGGAGCGACTGGCTTCACTACTCCATGAATACAATAGTGGCGCCCATGATATCGATCAGCTTTTTGATGACCTGGTAATTCTCGCAAAAGATCTAAATGATGAGGAACAAAGAGCCGTTAAAGAAAACTTAAACGAGGATGAACTAGCTATTTTTGATTTATTAGTAAAAGAAAACCTAGATCCGGATGAGGTTAAAAAAGTTAAAGGTACGACACAGGAATTGCTCGAAAAATTAAAGCCCCTTTTAGTACCCCACTGGCGTGACTTTGAAACCAATCGCGCCGAAGTAAAAATCGCAATTTCAGATTTATTCTTTGCCGAGTTACCAGATCCCACCTACACCCTAAAAGATTGTGAACTGAAAGGACTTGAAGTCTATAACTTTGTCTACGAACGCTATCAAGATTCTCGAGGATTTGTGTACGTTTAATAATTAAACTTATAAGAATAATGAACTCAATAATGAAAAGAAATTTGGCTACTCTCAATAAAATAGAATTGAGGGAAGTGTGGGGTCACGAAGCCTTAGGTTTTACCCGTTGGTTAGCTCAAGAAGAAAACCTCGCCTTATTAAGTGATGAAATAGGAGTCGAAATTAAACTGGTCCAAACTGAAGCCAATGTTGGCCGCTTTAATGTTGACATTCTAGCAGAAGAATCTGGTTCCGGAAGAAAAATAATTATTGAAAATCAATTAGAAGATACCAATCACGATCATCTTGGTAAAATCATTACTTACGCTTCAGGTTATGATGCTGAAATAATGATTTGGATTGTCAAAGATTACCGAGAAGAACATCAAAAAGCTATTGATTGGCTAAATGAGCACACTGACGAGAACATTAGTTTCTTCCTAATAAAAGTAGAGCTGTGGCAGATTGAAAATTCAAACCCAGCTACTAAATTTGAAATAATTGTCAGTCCTAATGAGTGGGCGAAAACAATAAAAACTACCACCGCTAGTGGTGGACTTACCGAAACAAAGCTCCAACAATTAGATTTTTGGGCAAAATTCAAGAATTATGTTCACGAAAAAGATACGCAGTTAAAACTACAAACACCGCGGCCGCAACATTGGTATGACGTCAGCATTGGAAACTCTGATTCTCATGTTTGTTTGACCATTAATACTCGAGAACAATGTTTGGGTTGCGAGCTGTATATCAATAAGGGTAAAGATTTATTTAATTTTCTTAAAGTAAACAGGGAAATAATAGAATCCGAACTAGGGGAGTCAGCAGACTGGATCGATGCTCCCGTCGCTTCCAGAATTAAAATAAAAAAAGCAGTTTTGGGTGTTTTGAATCCAAAAGAAAATGAGGTATGTTTTACGTGGCTACATGATAAAACAGTTCTTTTTCAAAAGGTATTTGGTCAAAAGATAAACGAGTTTAGGAAATTTTGATTGTTTAAAGTTTTGAGTAGTCAAAACTCGCACACACTCATTCGCACTTACTTGAATATAGAGTGCTAATTTAATTTTGACCCAGCGATCACCCCTATTAATTTATTCCTATCCCAAAGTTCAACCCCAGAAACTTTTGCCATAGTTATTGCCTCGTTTGTAAAACCACTATTGGTCACCACCATTGCCTTTTGGCATTGATAATAATTCTTTGCTCCCATCACTTCCCTTACCGCATCAATTCCTACAAACCCACGATAACATTTAGCCTGGATTGCCGTTTTTACTCCGTCTTTCTCAATAATTACGTCACCCCCCATATCCCCGCGATGATCTGATGTACTTGTTCCAACGTGTGTTGCTTTAAAACCAAGTCTTTCAAACAAATATTTCAAATAGTATTCAAAAACTTTACCACTCATATTATCAATGTCATTGATGCCAGACTTAATCACCTTTTGTCTTTTGAATAAATAGTAAATTAGATTGTTAAAGAATAATTCAATTTGATTCATGTAACGACTACCCGCCACTGATCTTTCCTTTAGCATTAAAGAATTAAAAACACTCATTAATATCAGAACAATTAAGAATATCCAAACCCACCATGGCATTAATTTAATGAATTCAATGAATCCATCAATAAATCCTTTAGCCAGAGTCCAAGATAGATTATTTAGCGCACTATTATCCATAGCGAATTGTACCCCCATTACCTTGGCTGTGTAACAAAAACCTGATGGAAATTCTGAAATAAACCTACCCTCAGACTTCCCCTTGCCTCTTATTCAGTTATTATCAGATACTCGATTCGTAACTGATTTATACTTAAACATGGAACGATTACTAGTATTTTGGTTTCGCCCTTGGTTTTTTGTGTACCTAAATCCTCCTCAGCGAATAAGTCATTGGCACCTAATTGCTGTTGTAATTTCGTTTCCTCTACTTATTAACTAATGCTAGTTAAAGCAAACTTATTAGTCCTAAATTCTTTCCACTCCTCGAGCATTAAATAGCCGGAACAGATATGAAGCTACTAGGAAGATTTGAATTTAGATAAGTTTTTACCCACTTTTCAATCCGAGTAGAGTCCACGCGGGGGAGCATTTCATTTTACGCATTAAATCTATCCAAGTAATTCATTCCCCAAGATAGGATTCGAACTTTTTGATAAGATTAATTATGAAAAATAAAACAGTGAGTATTGTTACGGAGTTACCTAAAAAACAAATTGCCAGAATGGCTGGACTGTTTTACTTTCTTTATATGGTAACTACGATTTTTGCAGA
>Ga0172379_10002775_pt1 | contig 29844 bp, 18 predicted proteins | sample GrowelOW334metaG_FD_119756 | JGI IMG/M metagenome (GOLD analysis project Ga0172379, IMG submission 119756) | Groundwater microbial communities from an aquifer near a municipal landfill in Southern Ontario, Canada - Groundwater well OW334 metaG | ecosystem: Environmental > Aquatic > Deep...
TCAACGTGGTCCCAAGCCAGATTGAGCAGTTCACCGCGCCGTGCGCCTGTGTGAATCCCGCAGACGTTATCTCGGTGCCGCCGAGAAGGCCGACATTGTTCTGTACATCGGCGACAAACTGGGCCAGCGTGTTGCCGACAAGGTTGCGGAGGTCGCCAACAGTGAATATTCCAGCGCTCCGACATTGTACCATGCCATCAACTCGATCACCCACGCTGCTTGCGCTTTCCGTCCGGCAATGCAGTCCGAGATTGAACGTTACGCCGGCACATTGCTAGCCGCCTGATTATCATCTCTATTTCAACAATTAACAGGGCGTGGGGTTTCGACTCTGCGCCCTGAATTCTTTTATGGGAGTGTGAATATCATGCTAAAACAACTATCAGCATCAAAGTTGGATTGTTATCTTCTATGCCCGCTTCGTTTTAGCCTTCGTTATTTAGACCTGATCGAACCAGAGGAAATAAGCGTACCCTTAGTGTTCGGGTCAGCGGTTCACGGCACCATCAAACACATGTACAGAAAACTCATGGCCGGACAGCGTATGTCCATCGAAGAGGCTGAAAAGTCGTTCGTTCAGGACTGGGAGGCGCAATGCACGGTTCCGGTGAAGTGGAATGGCACAACGCCGGAGCAACTTCAAGATCAGGGCGTCGCGCTGGTTCGAGCATATCTCGAAGCTGTTCCCGATCCCGTCATTCCCGTCGCCGTGGAGCAGGAATTGCGCGCGCCAATCGTCAACCTCATAACAGGTGAAACGATTCCCGGCATCGAGTTACACGGCATCCTCGACCGCATTGAGCCGGGCAACCGTCCTATCGAGTTGAAAACGTCGAGCCAATCGTACAGCCAGTTCCGCACCGACATCTCGTTGCAGTTTAGCATTTACAGTTACCTGCTCGCCTATCTTAATCAGACCGAAGAGATCGAGGGTGACTTCGAAGTTCTCGTGAAACTGAAGACTCCGAGGATGCAGAGGCTTACTACCCGGCGCAATGTCCGCGACTTCGACCGCCTGTTCCGCACCATCAAACACGTTTTGCAAGGAATCGATAGCGGCGTATTCTATACAAACCCAAGCCACATGTACTGCACGGGATGAGATCTTAGCCGCGAATGCTCGGCTTGGTGAACCGTATGGAATTGTTTGCAAGGTAGTTATTTTAAACGGCGAGATACAAAGCCGTTTTTTTGGTTTTGTTGTTGGCCGGCGTTAAATTCCAAAATGTTGTTAGAATACGGCAGTCTTGATAACTTGGTTTCTAATTAGTCTAACATGAACCCTCCTTTCATCCACTAACTTATCCGATATTCTTTTTATTGCCATCCTCTGATATAATGGCATTTGCATTTAATAAAGTTGCACCGTTGTCAGAGAGGCTTTCAAAAATAATATAGTTTATAATTTGTGTTAACCTTGTTGTTTAATTAAATTTAATAATAAACTGTAATTTATATGAGAAATGCAACTGTTCGCGGCAATCATAATTTAAGGAATCGCTCAAGATTATTCTTTTTATTGCTTCCTATCTTATTAATAATGTTTCAGTTTTTTGGTTGCGGCGGAGGAGGAGGGGGGGGCGGGGCTCCACAAGCAAACGATCCTGTTTCTTTCATCGCCATTTCCAATGTTTCTCCGGCGGGAGAGTCGGCAGTCGCTTCAAAATCCCCTATGATTACTTTCAATTCGGACAAGCCGGCAAAATGCCGATGGGCAGCGCAGGACATCGATTATGACGGAATGTTGTACAACTGTTCGGAAGGTTGGGCGACAAGCCATGGTTGCCAGGTTACAAGCCTTAACGAAGGGCGCGTTATTGTTTATATAGCTTGCGAATCGCGTATTGGACAAAAGGATACCGCCGCTTCGAACAAACACATTTCATACATAATCGATACGGCAACGCCGGGAATAGCAATCGATTATCCACAGAACGGCACGCAGTTCGACTCGACCCATCTTCCAGAAAGAGTTTCGATTAGCTACTCTGACGTAACTTCTGGCGTTGACACAAGTACATTACATGTTTTTTTCAAAATCAATGGCCGGTCCATAGAAATCACTGATTTATTTGGAAAAGACAGAACTCAGAATGCGTTCGGGTCAACCACCGATCCATCAAATACGGATCCTATCAATCGCACCTCTGTTTCCCAGTTTCCAGAAATGCCTTTTGTTGCCCCATCAAAGGTTTTCAGCGTAAACAGATCCGGGGACTTGAAGCTTCGCACACTGAAGGTTGATGGCAGTCGATTTTTACTTTGGGACACTTCGAGCAGCGCCGCAAAGCTGATAAATCTAACAAACAATACCGAATTACAGTTTTCGTTCCCCGCTCCGCCTTTATCCGTTGCCGCCTCAGCAGACAATGGGAAATTATTTGTTGTATTCAGTGGAAATGACAATTTATATATTTATTCATTAAGTTCTCCTTCAAATTACACACCAATAACTCTTTCCGGTTTTCCAAAAGAACTGACCCTTGAAGATATTTCGGAAAAACTATATATTATATACAGCCAAATTCAAATGATAGATGTCCTGAATTGTTTAAATAACAATTTTGGAAATCCAATACATGTTAATCATTACCCTGTCATGGTTTCCGGAGTTCCAGGCGCGGAGAATGATATTGTTACCGTTGCTGTCGAAACAGGGAGCGTAAGACTATTCAGAACAAATTCATCGGGCACGCAGATAAACGTGATGATCGGTCTTCAACTCCCCAAAAAGCTTATAGTGGACGCCAGCGGTCAATATGCTTTTCTCTCTCTTTTTTCAGATAATAAAGTAATAGCAGTTAAACTTGCCACTGGAGAGAAAACCGAAATAGCGGTTGGTTCAGCTCCGGACGCCCTCATTGCCGGCTCTTCAGGAAATCTTCTGTGTGTGAATTCAGGAGACAGTTCAATATCTCATATTAACACGATTTCGAAATCCGTAATTTCCACAACTCTGCTCTCGACAATGATTTCAGATGGAATATATCTAAATGATTTCAGCTCGTATATCATTGCTGAAGATGTCTGGCAGATAAATGCGGCCACAATTGTGGAGATATCTGCAACAATACAAGATCTTGCAGGCAATATAGGGTTGGCATCGAATAATATTATTATAAATACAAATTTTACCCCTTAGATTATTATGAATTATCTATCATATATCAACTAAATGATTTCTTAATTGTTAATGAATTTTAGAATATTGATATATAATAATGTTTATGTATAATTAATATCTATGCAAAATTTTGTATGACAAATAAAACATTATTGCGGAAAAAAGTATAGTTCGCTGAAGCGCGAATAGTAGTTCAATAAACCCAATGATGGATTAAATTGTGTTCCATCTGGCGGTTTTGACAAAATGGAATATATCATTTATGTGTTGCAAAAGTAAAAAATCCATGTTCTTTGTTGTCACGGCAATATTGTTCATCCATGTATTATTAACAGTTGATCTTTTAGGAGGAACATCCAAAACGGGTTCCGGGTATGAGATAATGGCAGATCTTCTTGAAAAAGCTGGAACTGCCTCGTTAAGCAACGGAGACACAGCGCTTTATCAAGCCTTGGGCCAGCAAATCGGTTACGAAACCATGTCAAATGGCGACTACGCGTTGACAGGCGGTTTTCTTGGAGTAGTAGATGAAACGCCGCCGACCATCCAATTTATTGCTCCAGTCCAAGGAGATAGAGTTACGGAGAAAATTAACATTCTTGGCACTGTGTTTGACGAAAACGGATCCGGGTGGAATCTTCATTACGGTCCTGGAGACAATCCGACATCTTGGAAGTTGTTGGGAAGCGGTGAAAGCAACGTGTTCGAATCAGCCTTGGGTGAGTGGGATACAACATCACGGCTCTGGGGAAGGTATTCATTGCGTATTGAGGGTACAGACGATCGCGGAAACACGGCGAACGGAACAATATATATCGATTTATATAATTCATCGGTTTTCACGCAAACATTGCCGAATAAGAAGTGGTCGATGGTGGCGCTTCCCGGAATTCCTGTTGACTCGGATCCCCGTTCTTTCTTGGTGTCGCCAAGGTATGAAATTCAAAAGTGGGATTCATATATGCAGGATAACGAGAAGGGGTTGAAATATTATATAAACTTCCCTGTATATGCCGGAGACGCTTTCTGGGTAAAGCCCTATAGGGGAGATATATCCTACACGGTGACTGCATGGGTGCCGGACACAACAAAGAATTTTGAAATCAATATGCAGCAAGGTTGGAACCAAGTCGGGATGCCTTATAACAGAATGATGTCTTGGAATCAACTGAGCTTCATCCGCGAGGGGGATACAAGCGGAATTCCATTAGGTTCCGCGGTTTCGAACGGCTGGTTGAACAGCGTGCTGTATTCATACTCCGACAACAATTACGTGGGACACAGTATCGATGAAAACATGACGCCTTTCGTTGGATATTTTGTCAAAGCAAATGTTCCAGGGAAGCTTCTTGTCGATCCTGGCGCCGGCATGAGTGATGGAGTCGCTAGAATAGTCAGGCCGGTTTATGAATGGAGACTGCAGATCGCGGCTGAAACAGATGAAGTAAAGGACACTGAGAATTTTGCGGGTGAACTGAGGGGAGCTAATGAATATTACGGCAAAGAAGATTCCGCCGAGCCGCCCGGAGTTGAGCCGTATATTTCCGTCTATTTTCCCCATGATGACTGGGGGATGTACGCTGGCCGCTACGCTTCAGATATCAGGAACGCCAGACTCAATATCATGGAAAAAGATAAGACTTGGCCGTTTGTTGTCAAAACCAGCGATCCCTTTAAAGATGCGAGTCTTTCTTGGCCTGACGTATTATCCCTTTCCAGCAGTTACGACATTCAGATACGGGATGAGACGACCGGCTTGTTAATAAACCCTAGGACACAAGGTTCGTATTCGTTTAAAACCGATGGTTCGGGGAAAAGGGCTTTTACCATTCTTTCTAAAAAAGTTGGAAGCGCAGAGATTGTAAAACAAAACAGAATATTCCCAAAAGGCTGGGCGTTGTTTTCCGTGCCTCTTGAGCTTAATGACACCGACATAAGGACGCAATTAGGCCAAGAATTGAAAAACATCACTGTTTATCAATATGATGGCGGCAACTTCTACACGCCTCAAAGCAAAGAAAGCGTGGATATCCAAGCTGGTATCGGATATTGGCTGTACACTGATAAAGATATCGAACTTCAACTGAGCGGCGCAGAAGTTAAAGATAGCTCGTTGATAATTGTGCCTTTGAAAGAAGGCTGGAATCTCATCGGCAATCCATTCAGCACAGATTTGGAATTCGGAAATAATATCTCTCTTCAAAAAAATGGATCTACCGTTGTGTTGTCTGAAGCAATTAAACTGGGATGGATTGATGGCGTTTTCTATTATTATGACAAAAACGCCGGAAGGTATATAGGACTTAGGCCGGGAGGCAAATTAGTTCCTTGGACAGGCTATGCAATTAAAACTTATGGAGATTGTGATCTTGTAGTTTCAAAATGAATATAAAGAGAATGGTTTCTAAAACAACCGGAGTAAATATTGGCCTGTTTCTTTGTTTTTTGCCCGTATTTTTGTTTTCAGCAACACAAGCCGGCGCGAAAAGCGCACAGGGAAATTGGAAGGGGCGCTGTTTTGAATCTGGATTATTGAAGCTGTATGTGAACGGGAAAGAAACCGAGACATCGACGACATTGGTCTTGAAAGAAAACCGAGCGTTTATTGTAGCGGATTCAAATCTTAAGAAATACGCTCATATTGAGACATTTATTATAGATGTCGCCTTGAAAGGCTCGGTGAAGGTCAAGATAAAAAATAGAGGGCGTGAGATTATATTCACAGAAAATAAAAGTGTAATGAGGCTTAATGACAAAACCATTGAAATGCCCGTGGCTCCATTTACACATCGGGGCAAATTAATGTTGCCTGTTAGGATTTTATTTGAAAACACCGGGTATTCGATCAATTGGAGCAAAGACAAAAAAATATATGCAGTTGATAAATTGCCGATAGCTGCAAAATATAAAAACAGTTTTAAGAGTACAGAAGAGCCTAATCTGACGACAGCATCAAGAGAAATAAAAGAGAATCCGGCAATCATCCCTCAAAGATTGCCTAAAGGATATCTTGATTCTGTCTTCAAAAATAACGCCCCTGTAAAAGAAGAAGTATCTACAATATCACAAGAAGCAATGGCGGCAACTTCTTCAATAACAAGAGAAACCGGTGTTATTGAAAATGCGAGCAATCAAGTAAGTATTGACACCTCGTTGACAAAACAAATGCCGGAACAGCCTGTGGTCAATACAGAATTGCAAAATCCCACTTCCGCAAAAGCGAAACCGAAGGAAGAGGGTTCCTCGATTGAATACACTTATGACAACATTGTAAGTTTTTCCAATGTAGCTATTTCGGGAGACACAGAGCAAAGCAACTATATCCCAAACACAGCATTATCAAATGGTTTCAACATAACATTAAAAAAACAGATGATAAACGGCTATCAAGCTAAAGGGATTATTCGGACTACTTCGACAAACGACCCCATGTATAATCAGGGACAACTCGATAAATTTACACTTTCATTAGATAAAACGGGCAGTTCGCTGAATGCATATGACATCACGCCGAAATTTACAAATTATGCGCTTAAAAATTATCAGTTGCGAGGAATGAGCCATACGCGTTCTTCCGATGGATATTCATATACCGCTATTCTCGGCAAGTCGCCCAAGAAACTGTACGACTCGGAATACGCCAGATATGCGAGAGGCTTAAGGTTTGAAAAGTCGAAAAAGAAAGGAAGGATTGCCGGGTTTTCGTATGTAGACATAAAAGACACGGGATCGCCCCTACAATCGGAACGCTTCAGAAACAAAGTGTACATTCTTGACTATGCAAATAGATTCGGCAAATCAACACGAATGGAATTCGAATGCGCGAGAAGCGAGAACAAGATAGGAGAACAGTCAAATGAAACGGGAAACGCCGTACTCTTAAAAGCTGATTACAGAAACCGGATATCAAACTTAAGTTTTAAATTTGAACATATCGGCACGTTTTTTAATTCAGAAACGACTTTTTTTACTGCCGGGAAAAGAGAAGTGTCTTTAGGATACACAAAAAAAGTTAATCCAAGAATAAACTACACGACCGGATTTAAAAAAATGCTTCTGGGCGGCGAAGAGACTTCCTCGCTGCCGATTTATATAACAATGCAACCTCTGGATAAAAGACAGAAATTGAAACTCTCCTTGCGCCGCAATTTCGAAAAATCGCGGTTTGGGGGAGACGTAAGATTTACAGATCTTCGACAATTCGGATACAGCGATGTAATCGGTTCTGTGAAAATAAGCGCGACCTATGAGAGAAAACAACAAAAAGAGGCAGATGGATCGATAGACTTCCGAGTGGCTCGGAAATCAAATTTTGAACTGCCGTTGACTTCAAAAACGATATTAAGCTTTCAAACAAAGGAGGAAAGGCGAACAACAGGTTCGCGACCTGTAACAAGATTTTTCAAGACGGGGTTGGAATATCAGCTTGATGATTGGGCGGGAATATTCAGCAATGTTACCCGTTATTACAACAACACGAGCAATGACAGAATTGGATTCTCAACCGGATACAGAATGATGAATCCAGACACAAGCGCGGAAATAAGTGTGGCCTACAGTTATCTTAATTACAGGGAACATAATGATAATGTTGTAACGTTAAGCTATAGTTTCCTCAGATAATCAAACAATAAAAGGAGGAAAAGGATTATGAACAGATGGAAATCGAAAATGAGTTTGTTATTGCTCGTTTTTACTATCGGAGCGCTTGCTAGTTTATGTGCTCGAGCGGAGGCAAAACCCCAAGAAGTGATCCTGCAATCAATCAAAGGAACAGTCGCCGTGCTGATCGGCAGCGAGACGCTGGAAAAAAGCGCCGTCGAAAACATGAAAGTCCAAGAAGGAGACACGGTTTTGACTAAGTCAAAATCATCGTTGATTTTAAAATTTGAAGACGGCAGCATGGCGAAAATCGGCCCTTTAAGCAAGATAAAGATAGACAAGAGCCAATCGTCCGGACAACAGAAACAGATTTCGCTCGCAGTCGACTCAGGAAAAGTTTGGACGCGTGTTGGAAAACTTGGCACGGACTCCGGGTTTGTCGTAAAAACTCCAACTGCCATAGCTGCTGTCCGCGGCACATATTACTCATCTGAAGTGGAACAGGACGCATCAAGCCGTTTCAATGTTTTTGACGGCGAAATAGCCGTCAGCAGTGTAAATAATCCGGGGCAGCAGGTGATGGTGAAAAAGAACCAGTCCACTTCGGTTGCCGCGGGCAAAGCGCCCGAAGCTCCTAAGGAAATACCCAAGGAAGAGCTTGAAAAAGAGAAAGGCGGCTTTTCGGAGAATGAATATACAGCGGCTTCTTTCGAAATTCGCGTAAGTATTAATCCTCCGGAAATCACATCAGGTCAGAAGGCGACTGTGACCATTCAGGTTTTTAAGGACGGTTCGCCGACAAGCGAAAAAGCGAGCCTGAAAGTCAAGCTCGGGGGATCAGCTACTTTTACCCAGAACAACTCAAATCAGATCGACATTGACACCGACAACTCAGGAGTGGCCAGCCTTGAAATTACAGGCGCTACAGCAGAAATCGTTAATGTTGATGTCCGGATGACAGCTCGCGTGAAAAAGAAAAAATAAGCTGCCCGGCAATTCCGGGAATAAATCCGCTTATTGCCTGGAGACATATTATTGACACTTAAAGTCTCTAAAATTACATTATTGGTTTTTGCGCTGTTATTATTTTGCGGCGGCGCGCATTGGGCGTTTGCCATGGAGTCGCAGTCCGGCGGCTTTCTAGTTGCGGCCGCCGATAATAATCAAACTCAAAAACCGGATAACCTCAAGGACAAGAAAGACGAAGAAGCGCGCGCAAACAGAAGCGACAAAGAGAACACGCAACAAGAAGGTGAAGATGAGAATTATCAAAATATTGTGGTTGATAAAAGAGAGACGCTGACAATCAAGGATAATAAAGGAAATGCCGAAACGCCCTCTTCATTCGCGATAGATAGTTATTCCGGCCAAGTTTCGATACTGCGCGTTGAGAATAACGCATGGGAGCAATTATTAAGGAATGGAGTTCCGCTTAAGCCGGGAGACGTTGTAAGAACGGAACAGAAAAGCTCCGCAGTCATATCGTTCAACAAGAAAAGCCACCTTGTTCTCATGCCATTATCAGACCTTTTAATAGACACGACGCTGTCTCCCGAAGGCGAAACAGCCGGAGTCGCAGTAATGGATAAAGGCAGAGCGTGGGTAAGTATTAACAACTCGCGGGAAAACGGCCAGATAATCGTTGTGATGAAAAATTCCATCATTAACGGATCTCGAGCCTCTCTTTTTCTGGAATCAAATGTCCAAAGCTGCGTTGACGTTTTTAATGGAAATGTGGAAGTCAGACCCCGCGCGGACCAAAGCAAAGCGATTGAAGTGGATTCCAATAAGCGAACGATGGTGAAGACAGAGAATAACGAGATTGAAACTGTTCCTATGTCGGACGGATATGCCGAGTCGGACACCGAACGCTCATGCATGTTTTCGGACAAAGAATCTGCTGGAGTAGGCGCAACTAACGCCGGAACCGCAACTTCCCTTTTATATGGTGAAATTGACGCTCAAAATGAAGAAGCTGAAACTGACGATGACTATTATACCGTAACAGTTACAGCGCAGGCGATGTTGGTTATCGGGGATAAGGTCTCGGGCAATATAGGAGAGAAATCGCAAACAGAAGAATCGAGAGAATATGTTGAAGATGTGGACGACAGCGGAAGAAACGCAATAACGGACGCCCGCTACGAGGAAGAGAAAACTGTAAATAACGAAGAGAAGCGCCAGACGGAACAGGAAAAAGCAAGCGCTGCGACCGAGGAATCGAGCTCTTCTGGAGGCGAAGAAGAATACGAAGAAATCGAAATCGGCGCATCTTCATCGATAACTGTAGGGGCAGGCGCCGCGGAGGCCGCAAAAGACGACAAAAAGCAAACAGTGGCGGACGAAACAGAAGACCAGTCCGAAGAAGCGCTTTCTGAAAATGACATGTCTGATTCTGATATAGAAAACAACGACATGTCGATAGGGGATTCATTTGATGAGGAAGAAAAACCCCAAAAAGCTTCAGACAACGAAGAAGCCGAACAAACAAAAGGAAGCGATACGGCTGAAGAGTCGAGCGATTCAAACAGCGAAGATGAATACGAGGAAATTGAAATAGTTGCGTCTTCAACACTGACCATATCAAACGAAAAGGCGGTGGAAGAAGAGCCCAAAGTCTGCACAGGCGGCCCCAATATTTCCAAGGCGCTTGTTTCCGGCGCGACTCTTGAATCGGATGAATATCTGACGCTGAAAAGCGAATCAAAATGCGGAATAAAAACGACGCTTAAAATAGCTTGGATAGCGGAGCCTAAGTGCGGAAACATCAAGGGGATGACGCTTGCCTACGGAACAAATAAAAGCAATTTTAAGGGCGGGGAAACCGGAGTGACCGTAGCCGGGCAGTTCGCGCTTGAGGTAACTGACACTGAAGAGCGAGAATTCAAAATAGAAGCGGTGGATAATGCCGGTAATTCGGTGGAATTCAAGTTCACCGTGAAGGTAACGGAACCGGATGTGTTGTGGCTGCCGATCATAAAGAACTTGAAGGTCAATCAGGAAATAGTCAAAGCCGGAACCACCTATGACATAGATGATGACGGCTGCGAACCATTCGTTCTGGATGTCGAGGGGATGGCGGAATCCAAGTGCGGCGAGATCACTTCAGTGAAAGTGAAAGCGCACGAAACGGAACTCGTTGTGGACGGAACGGATGAATGGACTACATACATGAACGTTAAAACACCGCAGATAATTCCCTTTATAGTAGAAGCGCGAGACTCGGCGGGCCTGACATCAAAACAATTCGCTTTTTCAGTAGATTACGATAAAACGGTAAGGCAGCCGGTTGTGTCTATAGACTCAGTTGGCGGATTCGATACTGAGGAATCATCCGGCGAAGCGATGGAGCTTTACAAGAACGATTTGGCAAGCGGGAAACTGATAGTCGCCGGCTCGGCCGAATCAGAGAACTGCACGATAAAGAAAATCGAGGCAAGCCTCAACGGCGGGTCGTCTTGGAACCGCGGCGAAGGCTCAAACTCATGGACATATGGTTTTAGTCCGCGGGAAGGATCTTATGAGATTACGGCCAGAGTCTTCGACACCGGCGACAATGAATCGGAGGAGATGAGTTCGCCTATCGAAATATATTACTGGAACAAAACAATCGAAGAAATTATACAGATGGCTTTTGAGGATATTGCAAGAGCTTATCAGGATAGAGATGCGGACACGATAATCGCTAACACTTCCACCAGTTACTCTTCGGATTATGACAGCATTGAAAACCGCAGCAAAATGGAAATGTCCCTTAACGGAAGATTCACAGACATCTCTCAGGTTTACTTAAGATATCGAATACAATCTGTTGTCGCCAGCGGCAGAACAAGCGGACGCGTCATGATTCAATGGGACGCCAATCCAACTACTTCTGGCTATTCGAATAATGCTACTTTTCAATTTCAAAGAGAACGCAGCGGCTGGAGATTTGTAACTATTGACGACAATAAATCTTTCCTTCGCTACACAAATATCGCCGACTCGATCGATATTACTTCTGAGAAAACCATTTTGACCGCTGACAGCGAAGATACGACTACTATAACTGCATACGTACGCGACTCGGCTTATAACGCTGTGAAAAACGGGACCCCAGTAACTTTCACGACTAATAACGGAACCATTGAAGCGAATGCGGTCACGGAAGACGGCGCGGCCACAGTCACGTACAAGACAAGCGATGAAGTCATTGACGCCTCAATAACAGCGACATCCGGCGGGGCTTCGTCCAATATTGTTTTGCATCTGATAAGAGAATACGCTCCGGGCCCGCCTCCCGATGGAGGCTGAAGCAACCTTTCTCGTCGGCTCTCAGCAGAAATTCGGTTTTCGGCTATTATCTTTCAGGCGACTGCGCGTGTGGAGGGATTCAGGTCAGCTCCGTCTAGGGCTGTAATTTTGTTGACCACGGGTTTACCCGTGGATGAATGAGCCCGGCGGCTGAATTGAAAATGACAGCGCCGGTTCCTGAATCCAGTTAATGGATTCAGGTCAGCTTCTTCAGAAGCTGTGATTTCAAGAACCACGGCTTTAGCCGTGGGTATCTATTAACTAGTTTACTCGTCTTCCAAAACCGCGCCTGTTTCGATGTAGTAAATGATTGAGATGTCTGTGTTTGATGAAGGCGTATCCTCGTTTGGAAGAGAATCTACGCAAGCCAAGGACACCGTGTTGGGGCCGTGTACGAGCCCCGTTATGGAGCAAGAGTGGCTGGTTGTTCCTCCACCTGAGCACGCATTAGACATGGCTGAATATGAAAGATCGTTAATAGACCATTTGCAGGCGCCGATTTCATTCGTTGTAAACGTTACTGTAGTGAAAGGAGTAAAAACATAGGCGCCCGGTGTCGGATTCCAAGCACTTTGTACAGGTGGAAGCGTGTCTTTTTTTACATAAAACGCGTCGGTCGCATAAGAAACATTCCCTGCCTCATCATACACGCGCACTGATATATAATTGGAGCCTTCGTTAAGCCCGGCAAAATTCACCTGCCAGTCTGTTGTGTATGTGGGCAGGTCGAGATCAGAAAAAATTGAGGTCCAACCGATAATTGCCGAGCCTCCCCATGAGGGAAGCCCGTACGCCACATACTCTGCCTTATTCAAGAAACCATTGTCGCTGAAATCAACGTTGTATATTGTTCCGGAAGCATTCCTAACAACATTATCTCCTGACTGCCCGTCTGTGATTATCGGTGCCACATTCTCAAGAACAAAACCATCGGAGTAATTGGCGACTCCGTCCCGCTTAATATTGTTGTAATAGGTAGTCCCGGGTATCATGGTGAATGGAACGGCGATAGGATAATCGGAGTTTTCAATAATCACGGTCCACGCTAATACGTCGCTACCCCCCTGAGTTGTCGACAACGAGACGCTATCACCGGCGCACATATAGCCTTGAGCCTCAAATCGACCCAACGCATGATAAACGAGGTCGAGATCGGCGCCGGAACCCGTTTTGTCCAAATCCAGCAGCGCGGGAATAAGCGTCTTGTATATATAATAGTTATTCACGTTCGTGTGCTGATTATTATGCGCATCATTGCATGAAATATAAAACGGCAGGATCATCTCTCCAGCCGAAAAAACTGCGTTGGCCGAAATGGAACAGGTGTGAGAAGTGGCGCCTTCTCCTGCTGAGCAATTATTCGTCATGGCGGAATAACCAAGATCTGCAAGCCCCCATCGGCACCAGGCGTTCTCATTTGAAGTGAATGAGTAAGCTATTGATTGAAGGCAGGCATTTCCTGAGGAAACGTTTAATGCCGGAGGGTTATAATCAATACTAAGCGTTACAGGTACCGTTGTGATATTTCCAGCGACATCAGTTGAACGCACGGTTATTCGACAATAATTGGTTCCGTCATTACGGCACATCAATGCCGCGCCGACTGTGATATTCTGTGAAGTCGCGCTGTTGCAAGCAGATCTTGCTGTCCATGTCCGTGTTGTTGCCCATGAAGAACCGTTGTAGCTCTCGACCATATATTCACACGACAACAAGCCGCTCCCCACATCGCTGTCGGATATATTGATATTGAAATTAGCAGTCTCCCATGTTCCAGCAGTTGGGCCGTTGAAAATAACAGTCGGGACAATAGCATCTGTAGTTATGCTGGAAGTTGTTTGCGATGATGCCGGCATATTGATCGTTGCTCCGGAATTCGTTATCGCATTTATCGCTATTTGAACGCTGAATATCCTTGCGTGCGCAAGAGTGGCATTCGTTTGAATCACTACAAAGTAATTGTAACTTCCCGTAAAAGGAATGGCGTTGTTGGAGTTGAAAGTGAGATTGGCGACATCTGTTTCACTGGTTCCTCCGCATGCCGCGCCGGTGCTTGTCCAAGTTAATGCACTGGCCCCCAAGAGCAAATCAGTGGCTGGCTCGAAAGAACCGTTACTGTTTACGTCTTGGTATACTGAAACGCCGCTCGTATTGTTGTTAGCTAAACAATTAAGATAATTTGACTGCAAACCGGTGCCTGCGCCACCGGGCCGGACAATTGATATCGATATGGAATTGATGTTAACGGCTGTAGTGTTGTTGACGGTGTAATACATAACCGCTTTTGGGCCGCTGTTTAAATTGATGTATCCGCCGCCTGTTCCTATTCCGACGTTCGTTTTTGAAACCCAATTGACAGAGGCATTCGCAATTATTGGAATCAAAAGAAATGCGCTAATTATTAAAATCATTTTGACTGAAAAAACGCTTGTTTGTCTCTTCAAGGTGTTCACAAATAAAACCTCGTTAAATATCGTTTGAGCCAAGTACAATTAAATATGAAATATGCCGGTAGAGCTGGCGGTAAAGCAAACTGGAAGTTAGCGCTTAACTTTCTGTTCATAGTTATTCTCTATTCTGTTTTTCGGCAATCCGAGCGCCTAACTTTTAATCACATCAGCTTTATCGACAACCGCAACGTTACTTGGTAGACTCCAATATTATGGTCAAAACCGTCGCATTATCGTTTGTGTCTATATTTATTGCAAGAACATCTCCTGCAGCTATGGCGCTGTTAAAGAACGATGTTGTCTCAGAAGATCGGGAAGCAATCAATTTTGCTTCCGAGCCGGGTGTGAATATTGAGTCAGCATTTGTGGGCGGGAAATTTGCATAAGCGTCTTTCCAGATATCCACAGTAGTAGTTGTCAAAGTGTTTGACAGAACAGAAACCTTGTTCAATGTCGCGGCGTACGGCCATCGGACGTAATAATCTTTCGCACCTGTGGCGATTGGAAGTCCTTCGCCGGTGATGACAATTGTTCTAGAGCTTTTCAAGCCTGACAGCGCACTTCCGTTGCCGGAGAATTGCTGCGCGGTGATTGTGCCTGTTGCCGCAGTGATAGAACCCGATACCGAGATTGAGTCATTTATATTTAAATTTCCAACGCTGTCGGAGATATTGCCGCCAGCCATTGTTAAATTGCCGCCAGCGTTGTTAAAGGTGATGTCGGCAGCCGCGCTGCTCATGGTAAGAATGCCAGTCATTGTGTCACCTGCAGCGTTTACCCAATTGTCAGTTGCGGCGGTCATGAATGCGGCAGCATGGTTGCCGTCAAGCATGTCTGCGTTGAGGTTGGTATTGACGGTAGTGGATATGACGGTAAGCGGGGCCGTGCCGGTTACTATTGTTGATATTAGCTGCGTGCCCTGAACGGTGCTTGACCCAGTGATGGCTCCTGTAACCCCGAGCGTGGTTCCGATGCTAAGAGACCCGGACGTTGTATCGCTGGTGTTTAAGACATAAATGTCCTCAATTTCAGCGGCATTCAGGCAGTCCGTGCAGCCGTCCAAAATAAAAGAAGCCGCATGGTAGCCGTCCAGAAAGTCCGCATTCAAGTTGGTTACGTTAGTTGTCGATATTACAGATAGTGGCGCAGTGCCGATAGCGATATTTGAAATCAGACGAGTCCCCGTTATTGTATTCGATCCTGTCACGGCGCCTGTCACTCCAAGAGTTCCGCTCACGCTGGTGTTATCATTGAGATTTAGATTTCCAACGCTGTCGGAGATGTTGCCGCCCGCCATGGTGAGAAGACCGCCAGCGTTGTCGAAGTTGATGTCGCCATTTACGCCGCTCATTGTAATTGCGCCTGTCATTGTGGCCCCTGTTGAACTAATGAATGCCGAAGCCTGCTGGCCGTCCAACAAATCAGCATTGAGGTTTGTCACGAGAAAAGTTGAATCCACGGTAAACGGGGCGGTCGTTCCGGTTGTGCCGCCGTTGAACGCCGGAATGCCCGTGACGGTCTCATTTTGCGCCAAGGCAAAGTATTGCGTGTGGTCGTCGTCGCCGAGGCCTGATATGCTTCCATGGTCGATCGACCCGAAGTTTGCGGTTATTGTGATCTGATTCCCCGGATCGTCGGGAGTTATTGTAATTCCGGCCCCTGCCACAAAGTCGATATCTCCTCCATCATTGGTCACACCGTCAAGAGAGCTAATAACATTGACCGACAAGTCGGTGGCAGACAGGCTGTTGTCCGTCACTTCGGAGCTTCCGACAGCTCCTGACCCGATCTGAAGATTGTTATATGCGCCGGACACATCGCCGCTATAGGCCGTGCCGGCGTTAAGGTAGTATGTCCCGTGCTGGCCATCCAGCAGATCGGCGTTGAGCCGAGTCGCCACCGTTGTTGAATCCACGACTATCGGCGCCGTCCCGGTAGCGACAGTAGATGTCAGCGTTCCTGTAATAGTATCGCCTGTTGCATTCACCCAGTTGTCCGTTGCAGCGGTCATAAACGCGGCGGCATGGCTTCCATCCAAAAGGTCAGCATTGAGGTTTGTCACGAGAAAAGTTGAATCCACGGTAAACGGTGCGGTCGTTCCGGTTGTGCCGCCGTTGAACGCCGGAATGCCTGTGACAGTCTCATTTTGAGACAGGTTGAAATATTGCGGGTGCGCATCTCCTATTGTCAGGTTCGCCAGCGTATTGTGGTCCACGGCAGAACCAGATACCGCTGCCGAGATTATAATAGAGCTTGTGGCTGTCGGAGTTAAAGTTATGTTGCTTCCTGCTATGATGTCGAAATTACCGCCGTCATTCGAAATACTGTTTATGCTGCTAATTACATCGACTGCCAGATCGGAAGCAGTAAGACTGCCATCCGACACCTCCGCGCTTCCAACAACTCCGGCGCCGATCTGTATATTGTTATATGTTCCGGACACATCGCCTCCGTGAGATGTCCCCACATTCAAGTAGTATGTTCCGTGCTGGCCATCCAGCAGATCGGCGTTGAGCCGAGTCGCCACCGTTGTTGAATCCACGACTATCGGCGCTGTTCCGGTTGCCACTGAAGATGTCAGCGTTCCCGCCATAGTGTCGCCGGAATCCTTGACGTATTGAGGATGATCATCATCCACGAGACCCGTGAGTCCGCCGTGGTCTATCGTTCCGGCATTTGCCGCTATTGTTATCTTGTTCAATGCATCGTCTGGCGTAATGGTCACGCCGCTCCCCGCCACAAGGGCTATGTCGCCACCCTTGTTCTTAACCCCGCCCAAGCTTCCTACAAACTCGAAAGCCACATCTCCGGTGGCAACGCTGTTATCAAGTATCTCGGCGGAACCTATTGCGCTTGTGGCTATGTTTGTGCTGTTGTATGCGCCCGTGACATCTCCCGATAGAGGTGTTCCTGTATTCAGGTAATAGGTTCCTTGCTGGCCGTCAAGAAGATCCGCGTCGAGGCCAGACCCGGTTCCGTCGTTATTGGCTATCTCGGCAAGCGCCGCTCCGTCCTGAAGGTCCGCTGAAGTTACTGACCCGTCGGAATATCCGCCTGCGGCAATGTTAAGAGACGACCAAATATGAGTGGCATCGCCAAGTCCATATGTGTTCGTTGTTGTAGGAATTACAGCTTGGCTGTTGATAGGCCCAGTTAATGTGTCGCCTGAGTCTTTGACATACTGAGGGTGGTCGTCGTCTCCGAGCCCGGTGAGTCCGCCATGATCAACCGACCCGAGGTTTGCTGCGATGATGATCTGGTTACCCGGGTCATCCGGCGTGATAGTAATTCCCGAGCCGGCCACAAGCGCTATATCACCGCCGTCATTTGTCACTCCGGCAACACTGCTTACAACATTGACCGAAAGATCGGATGCCGCAAGGCTGTTGTCCGCCACCTCCGAGCTTCCGACTGCTCCCGTCCCAATCTCCAAGTTGTTATACGTTCCGGATATATCTCCCCCATAGGCAGACCCTGCGTTGAGGTAGTATGCGCCGTGCTGCCCGTCCAATAAGTCTGCGTTTAGCCGGGTTGCCACTGTTGTGGAATTTACCACTATTGGCGCCGTGCCTGTCGCTACTGTGGATTCAAGGGGGCCGGACATGGTGTCGCCGATTTTCAAAACGCTTCCCGATATAACAATTCCCGTTATCTGACTGCCGTCTCCATAAAAATGCTCAGCGGTTATTGTTCCTGTCGCAGCTGTGATATTCCCCGCTAATGTCAAACCTCCGGCAACCGCAAGAGAACCACTGATCGTATCTCCAGCTCTACTTACTTTTTCGTTATCGAGCTCCTGAACTGCAGCCTGAACATTAGCGGCTGATAAATGGCCTGATGGAGGAAATGCTACATCCACAGCCTTCGTTTGCAATAGATACGACATTCCTGTAACTTGTTCTCTGGGCGTTAAAGAACTTCCATTCACAGTTACTTCCAAATATACCGGATTGTCCCAATTAATTGATCCTAAATCGCATCCTGTAGAACCTATTTTGTATGAAAACAGCCCTTTCGTAACATTTAGTGTCTGTGGTCCAGTTGTGCAAAGAAGACTTCCCCCAGATAAAGCATCATACAACGAAAAATTTATTGACCGAGCCCCTGTTACAGCTACGCCTTGATATTTCAAATACCCTTGATAATTAATTAGTTGAGGCATGGAAGAAAAAACCTTAGCAACGAAATATAGAATGAAAATAATCGCAATAATTCCAACTCTTGAAAATGGAATTTTCATAACAGTACCCCAAATGTTTTTTAGTTAACTATATTTGACACGACAAAATATCATATTTTTTATATCAAGAATTATAACAATAGATACTCTTATTATCACAAATTATAGAAAATAAGGTTCATCCGGTTAATGCATACGCGCTCAATTTGCGAGACTATTCAAACAAAAACACCAGTAAATAAGAGCTATTTAGTTGAAATCGCGTTTGCCACAGTGCCACCGCTATCCGGCAAGCCATTGATCTCTTGCCTATCGGTGGACTTGTGGAGAACGCTTTTTGCATCACAACAGAAGTATAACGCTGCCGAGAATGATAAGTACGCATTAACCGGATGAGTCGAAAATAATATAAACAATATATGGCAAATATGCCTGTTGGGGCAAATAGAAAGAGGCTTGCGCTTGCCGCTGAAATGCGCAAGCAATAAGCGATTTTCAGCTTGAAAATCAATGGGAGCCAGCGCCTCCCTGATCGGCTCACTATCGCGGAGCCGCTCCTTTAAGTTAGCGTAATGATTGCGTGGCGCTACTTTTGGTGTCAGTTGACGCAATGGACGGCAAGGACGTTCTCCTATGAAAATGGAAAGAGCTTGGAATAGTTGCTAAAAAAAGAATGCCCCTGAAAAACGTATTAGCCAGAAGGTTATTGGCGTTTCTCAAGGGCGGATCCACAGTCAAGCGCATTAACCAGCTATGCTACCGCAGCATTTTGCCCGCCCGCGCCGCCGCCCTTCCGGACCGCCTGCGCCCAACCACCAACGGGCTATACATTATTATACCATTTTTTCAGAATTTCAAGATAACGGAAATCAGATGGCAGTTTAGCCCGGCGCGGGGTTGCGGGATGAGGCGTGATCGTTCAATGAACGCAAGCGCGACGTTGCATCGGGCTGAAGCCTGCCCGGCCACTTCAAAATATCAAAGCATTAGGATAGAATGTCATGGTTCCTTGTTTCAAAGCATTATGCGATGCGATCCTTCGACTCACGGTGATTGAGAAATGGAACAAAACAAATCCAGTGACGATATGAAGAATGCAGATCCAACGAAGAAGTTACATCTGTCGAAAACCCGAATCATCGTTTGGGCGGCATTTCTTCTTTGTTCTTATCTTGCCTTAATGTGGCTCGGATCAATGAATGGCCTCAGCGTTGCTAAATTAGTAATTCCCAGCATTATCGGATTGCTTTTATTTTCATTTTTCTTTTCTTGTTTATATTATTCGTACAATCCCGAGAAAATGCCTGCGTGGCTGAAAAACGAAAGAAAGCCGTTATCGCCAACTTTTATAAGACGAGTTGTGTTATCGTTTTATTTTTTGTTGATTGCTCCGCAGGTTCTTTCATTATTCTTCGGTCTGCCCGTCAGGGATTTAGCAACATTGAACGCATTTGCTATGCCTGTGTATATCGGCGTATTTGTTTTTGCTAAGCAAAAATGCAATTCTGATCAGAACAACAACCCGATTGCGGCTTCATCAAAAGCCAAATCAATGCATAAGAGGCGATGGTTCGTTTTTTTTGTCGCAAGTATGTTCGGGCATTTGATATTCATGATTATTGCGGTACATACAGGCGCAAAAAAAGAGGATTTAGCGCTTTCTTTCTGTAGCTTTATTTTGCTTATGCTTGGTTTGTCGTTTGCATTGATCGCAGACAGCAGGAAGATAGAGAAAAGCAGTTGATGCAGCCGGGCGGGCGTCTCGGTTAGGATGAAACCGCGCTGGCAATATCATTCAGGTTGAAGTAATATTATTCTTGAAGAATCTGAAGTTCATATAAGACATCGGCATAAAGTTTTGTATTCGCTGCCGACTCGTCTGAAGACGAGGTGTCAAATTGAAGCCGATTACTTTTTCCAAACATTCGCTCGGCTACGGTTTATACGTTTTATTATTAAGGGGGTGAGCCATGAAGATATCTTATGACAAACAAGTAGACGCTTTAAGCATAATTTTCCGGGAAACGACGGTCACCACGAAAGAACTCGGGGAAGGAATTGCTATTGAACTTGATTCTTAAGGTTGTCTGGCCGGAATTGAAATACTTGACGCTATGCGGCGATTTGGAGACAAAGACACCCTCAAGAATGTTGTTTTTGAAGGAATTGCTACGGCCTCATAACATTTTTGGACTCTGTTAGTTTCCTCTAATATATTCTGAAATCAAATTTTCAAATTTTTTACATGCAGTAAATTGATATAGCGTCTTGGGCTTTTCGTTTGTGTTTTACACCCTTGGCAGATTGCCGCGGGTTAGTTCGAGGGGGATGAAGAAGCTTGCGCGGGTGATGCCTTTCGAGCGCTCGATGCCGATGCGGCCGCCGTGCTTGAGAACGACGCGACGGCAGAGTGTGAGGCCAAGCCCCATGCTGCCGGGTTTCGTGCCGTAGAACGGTTCGAAGAAATGCGCGGTCTCCGCCGGATCGTATTCCGGGCCATTGTCGAACACTTCGATGAGAACCGTCTGGGCGCCTTCGACGTCCGCCTGATATGAGCGCACGAGAACCTCGCCGCCTTCCTCGTTCAGAGACGCCGCCTGAATCGCGTTCAGCGTGAGATGCCACACGACCATCATCAGCAGGTCCGAATCGGCGCTCAGCGGCTGGCAGAACTTGTCAGGCTGCATGTCGACCTGAACGCTCTCCGGGATCATCCCTTTTCCGCGAAGCGTGTCGACAGTATCCTTAACGATTTTCTCAACGCTGCATGCCGAGAGCTGCACCGGACTGTCCACGGAATACATAGTCAGCGAATTCGCGGCGAGAGAGAGATCCTTGCATGACTTCAGAATGTTTTCCCATATAGCGCGGGTCTCGGGCGCGAAGATGTTGCCGCCGAGCTCCTTCACTTCAGCCGTGAGCGATTCGAGAATCCGTTCGAAGCGGTCGGCGATAGTGCGCGCCATGCGGGTGCGCGTGCGGGCTTCGAGTTTTCGCGCCTCGCGCGCCTGAGACTCGCGCTCCGACCCGATCTCGCGGATCGAGTACACGTAGCCCTTCCCGCCGTTGTCGCTTCTGATCGCCGCCCCGTGCACTTCAGCCTGAAACGTCTTTCCGCGCAGGTTGCGAAGCATCAGTTCACGCCGCGCAGAGCCCAGGCGGTCCATCTGCGCCGGGTCTATCACCGGCCCGCCGCCGGCGCTCAATATGTCGAATTTCTTTCCTATGAAAACTTCCCTCTGCTGCTCCTCAAAACGGCGGGCGAACGCCGAGTTGACCATCAGCACCTGACCCTGCTCGCCCACTACCGCCAGCTCATCCGGCGCCGCCTCGATCACGGCCATCAGGAACTTGATCCTCTTTTCGAGCAGCGGTTTTTCCAGAAGCGCGTTGCGTTCGAGCCCGCGCAGGCTGTCCACGCGCCGCAGCGTCACGACCGTCTTCGCCGCCCCGGCGCCGATCAGCATCAGCCCCGCAACCGCCTCAAGCGCAAGGCGCCTATCGCCTCGCGCATACTCTATCTCCATCGCCGCGAACGGAGTTTCCTCTTCCGCCGAACGTTTCAGTTCGCATGTGAACGGCCCGCGGCTTTTCTCGGCCATGCAGGCCGGCCAGTCAACCCCGAGAAAATCGTCCTCGACGCCAAGCAGCGCGCCCGCCGCCGGGTTGAACCACTCGACCTTATTGTCCTGATCGAGAACAAGCGTAGCGTCGCCGGAACTCGTCGCCGCCGCCCGGTAAAACGCCTCCGACTCGCGCATCTTCTCGTGGCGCGACACGAATTCGCTCACCTCTCGCCCGTAAAAAACCGCGCCCCCGCTTCCTGTCGAAAGCGGGTATATCCGGAAGTCGAACACCGCCGGATCGTTCCCCTCAACCGCCGGGAATCGCACAGCGCTGACCGACACCACATGCGCCGAATCGAAAACTTTCCTTACAGCTTCCGTCAGGCGGGTCTGGCCCCACGCGGCGCCCAGCGTCGAGAGCGGCTTGCCCACGCACGGCCTCATTCCCGCCGGCATGTACGACTCCGCCTTATCGTTCGCCACGACCACCGCCTGCCATGGGTCCACCACTATGAAAATATCCCTGATGCTCGATAGAATTCCCTGATTAAAACGCGCGGTCTCGCGCACGTTGTCCAGCGCCTTCGTCCCGTCCTGCCGGCTCTCCTCGATCGCTTCCACCATCTTATTGAATGAGGTGGCGAGCGGCGCAAAACCGGAGGCTTCGCCCTTCACGATCTCGACGTGCGAGTGCCCGCGCGCAACGGCGTCCATACGGGCGCTCAGGAAAAACAGGAACCTAGTCACCGCCTGCACCTGATACATCGCCAACGCGGCCGCCGCGCCACCGGCCGTTATCAGGAACAGCAGGATCAACTTGAACAGCAGCCCGAACCCGTCGTCCGCCTCGCCCGCCGGCCGCTGAGCTATGAATCCCCAGCCCATCGGCTCCACCGTCGTGAACGACGCGAGCATGTTGTCGCGTCCGTATTTGTATACGATTGAGCCGGTCGTGTTTTTCAGAACCGCTCTAACGGGCTCAAGCTTCGACACGTCCCGGACCGCATTTTCATTCGAGGAGTCGCCGGACGCTATCAGTCTGCCGCGCTGGTCGACGAGATATGAAAAACCCTTGTCGCCCGGATTCAGGCCGGTGACGATTGAATTGAAACTTTTATCTTCGAGGTTGAGTTCGACGACTACGATGCGAAAGACGCCGCTGGCGCCGGAGTTGAAAACCGGAACGTAAACATACGCGCGCCGCTCCCCGTTGTCGAGCCGCATCAGGCCGGTAAAACAGTTCTGCGCTTCGCCGGAACGCACTTTTTCATAGCACGAGTCCTCGATCAGCGCCGCCGCCATAGGGCCGCCCTCGACAGACGCCGCGAGCAGCTTTGAATTGTTGCCGAGAAGATACAATTCCGAAATCGGGCCGGTGTTCTCGACCTTCGATTTTATCAGCACCCTAACAGCCGTCATGTCCGAGCTTTTCGCAAGGCTCGAGTCCGAGACGGATTCGGCGAACCGCAGCGCGGTGTCGGCGAACGCGCCGACGCCCTGAGCGCCCGCCCGCGCCGCCGTGAGCTGTTCGCTCTTCACGCGGTCGACAAGCAGCGCCCGGCTCCGGAAAGATATCACGAACCCGGTGACCAGCACGGCTATCGCGACGCACACGACATACGGAATCACATATCGCGACTGGAGATGCCTAAGTCCGGTATCCGATTTTTCTGGATGTTCAGAGAATAAGAGATCCGACTCCATGAATGCGGGCGCGAACCCCCCTTTTTTATGAACGACGGCCCACGGCCGCCGTAGCTAAATCATTTTCTATCCGAATTGCTAAACCTAAGAACAAATATGACTCAGTTAACGGCTACGCCCAATATCGCCGCCAAGCCGATTCCCAGCCACATCGTTGACTGCGCCTTCTTGCGGTCCGCGCGCTCCTTCTGCAGGTCTTCGTTAACCTTCTGCAGATCGCTGTTGAGCATCGTGATGTCGTCGCGCAGCTTCGCCGTCGTCGCGTCCACCTTGTCGAGCCTGTCGCGGAACTCCACCGTGACTTTCGAGATGTCAGTCTGTATCACAACTTTGCCGGACTCGATGTCGGACACGCGTTTTTCGATCGCTCCCATCTTGCTGTCATAGTCCGCCATTTCGCTCTTGAATTCGTCGCTCAGCTTTTTGATAACGTCGCGGTCGCTGCCGGCGATCTTCAGGTCGCCGCGCTCGATCTGGTCGATCAGCTTCGCGAGAGCGGCCGCGAACACCGTCCGGCTAAGCGCATTCTCGCCCCGGAATGTATTGTCTTCATATATTGCCAGATAGCCCTTGTCCACGAGCTTCTTAATGCTCTTGTATGCCCAGCTCGACTCGTCAACATCCTTGATCTCTGTCGCCGCATGCGCGCTTACAGCCGCGAGCGCGATCACCATCATTGCCGCCATCATGATTCTTCTCAATTTCATTTCGCACACTCCTTTTCGAGTCTGATATTTCATGCGCAGAGTCCCGCATCTATTTCCGGGAACTCAAGCGCTATTTTACAGTTATCGACGCCTTGTCGAGCTGGAAGTCGGTCAGCGCCCCGGTCAGGTCGCTCATGTTAAGGTTCAGCGCGTCTATGGCGCTCAAGCCCGGAGCCAGCGTCCGGAAGTTCACTATCACAAGCGAGCCTTCCGTGTTCGTCAGCGGCGTGGTCCGCGAGCCTTTGATTCCCGAAACGATTCCGGCCTTGTTGTTTATCTCAGGCTCCGCCCACGGCAGCGGCTGCCCGCTCTGCACGAACAGCGTGCCCTGAGAAACGCGCACCACCTGCAGCACGGCCGGATCGTACTTCACGGACATCTCGGCGCTTCCTATCGACGTTATGTCCGTAACGAAAAGTTCGGCGGTGAAGAACAGGTTCTTTCCCGTTTCCTCAGGCACGCCGACCCATGAGATTGAAACCGGAAGCGGGTCGATCTCGATGCTCTTCGACGCCACTTTGTCCTCGGTGCTGTCCGAGGCTATTATGAATTTCAGGTCCATCGGCCCGGACTTGCCGCCGGTGGCGATGACCTTCCACGAGAAAATCACTTCCTGCTTGCCTTCCATCTTGCTGTAAAGCTGTTCCGCGTTCTGTATGTGCGGGAACTCGAGTCCCGGCGGCAGAATGAGCGAGACTCGCAGGTTGTCGATCGGCGAACCGCCGTCGTTGCGGCACTTCAACTGCACCGCGAACGGCGGGCCGTACGGCCCGGACTCGCGAGTCTTCGCGCGCTTCACACGGTCCGGCGCGACAACGGTCGGAATTATCCCCGGCGGCGACAACAACGTCACTCCCGTTTTCAATTCCACTTTCTCCGACAGTTCCTTCGCGCTTCCCACTATGCTTATCGTCTTCTCGCCTCCGGCGCCGATCTTAGGCTGAACCATCCACCCGATCGTCTGTTCCTGCCCGGAGTTGAGACTGCCGAGATTCCGCTCGCCGTTGTCGCCGCCGGCGAATTCGATTCCTTCGGGCAATTCGAGTTTGATAACTACATCGCTCAAGCCGATATTCGCGCTGTTGGACACATACGCGTACAGCGTGTATTGGCGAATCTGATTTTTCGCTGTCGACCATTCGCCGAGATGGCGCAGGGCTCCGATGCTCAGGATGTCGCCCGTCACGTTCAGGTATTCGATTCCGTAAAGCGTAGCGTATTGAAGCTCGCCCTGCGGCGAGACCGTCTTTTCGTTCCAGTAGAGCGCCGTCGCGCTGTCCATCGATTCCTCGCCCTCGCGCATGAACGTCTGATCCGGCGAGTAGGGGAATTCCCAGATGTTGTCCGCTATCTTTCCCCAATTGGCGAATATCACCCGGTCCGGCGCGTCCAGCCCCGGCCCGCGCAGCGTGCCGCGCGCCACGACTCCCGGATTCTCCAGCGAGTCGTATGCGATCCAGTAATCCTGAATCTGCGCGCCGGTAAGTTCGGTTTCCGTCGTGATGCTCTTGTCGGCCACCTTGAACGGGGATGCGTCGTTGCTGCCAAGCAATGTGTCGATCACAGCGCGGACGCCGACCTGATGCGCCTCGCCCGTCGTGTTGCGGATCGTATATTCTATTTTTACCGTGTCGTATAGTTTCGAGACTGGGCCGCCGACTATACTTAGGGTCTCCGTCACATCCAGCCCGGCGATCATACATCGCGTAACGACCGAGTTGCCGACGACATGCGGCTGCTCGGTCACTTCGCCGTACAGAGCGTCGCGTCCGGCGCGCCGTTTTGTAGAGCCGCCGAATACATAGTTCTTTCCGTCTATGTGAAGCGTCGTGAAAGATGTCCACGGCGTCGCGCCGCCATATACAAGAATTTTGTCGTCGTCCGAGTCGCGCGTCGGGTCGCCCTTCACCGTGCGGACGAGAAAGCGGCCGGCGTCCACCGGCATTGTGTTGACGATGATCTTTATGAGATCGTTCGCGACGCTGACTTCCTTCGGGCCTGTGTATTCCGGCTCCTCGGCGGGAGCTTCGGCCGCAGGCGCCGCGCTATCGGCGGTTGCCGCCGGCGGAACTGTCTTGATCTCCACGTCCGCCGCCCGCGCGCAAACCGCCAGCGCGAAAAACAGCAGCGCCGCCGAGATCAGCGCCGGCAGCGCGTAATGCTTGCTCTTGTTTTCGAATTTGTTTTTTTTCATGGTTATTTCAGCGTGCATTTCGGATACGCGCCGCACCTGCATTCTATCGATCCCTCGTATTTTTTATTCTCGTCGAGAGCGCCCGATGCGAAATTCATTTCAATTACGCGGCGGGTCTGCGCGATCGTCGACGGGTCCGCCGCCGATGAGGAGTTAGCAAAAATGACAGTCAGCGATTTTTTGCCGTATGTCACAGCGTACTTGAATTTAAGGTTGTCGTTGTCGGCGTCGTTCTTTTTGCAGTCAGGCACCAAGCCCGGCGATAAATTGAAAATGCCGATCGGGAACGGGAAAATGCCTGCTCCATCGCCGTCGCCGGTCTGGTTGCCCTCGCCCTTGCCCGAACCGCCGGCGCCTTCGCCGACATTGTTGTTCGCTTCCACGCCGCCCTTGCCGTGCGATTCAGCGCCCTGTTTGTCCGGATTCTTAGTGTTCGTTCCCTCGCCGTCGATCGCGCGCGGCTTGATCTTATCGAGCTGGCTCGGCTTTTTTTCCGGCTTCTTCTCTTCCGGCTTTTCCTTGATCTTCACAGGCGATTCCGTCGGCACATTCTCCGGCGGCTTCTCAATCGTCTCCGCGGGCTGAGCGACAGATGTCTCTGAAGCGGGAAGACCCGGCGCAGACACCACGCCGATCGGCAATATTTTGCCGCTCTCGCTTCCGCCGGACGCAGCCCCGCCCGCCTTGCCGAACAGCGCCAGTATGATCAGCAGCAAAAGCGCGTGCAGCAGCACGGACGCCACGTACGACATCACCGTGGACTCGCGTTCGTTCAGATGTCTTTTTTTCGTTTCTTTCATTTTGTGTTTTTTGATTTCGCAAATGTCTTTTGGTTTATTTGCAGCGCCAGCCTTGTGCCGCCGGCGCGGTTCACTATGTCCACCACATCAACTACGTTGCTGTAGACAATGTTCGGTTCAGCCGCGATGATGAACGACGATTCCGGGTCCTTCGTGATTTGGTCCCGAACCATCACCGGCAGCGTGTCTTTAGTCACCTGCTGGTCCTGAAAATAAAGTAGGCTTCCCGCCGGGTCGGCCTTAACCGATATCTGAACGTACTGAGGAAGTTTCTCGACATCCGATTTTTCAGGAAGATTTATCTTCATCCCCGTGCGCGCCGAGATCATCGTCATGCTGACCGCGAAGAAGATAAGCATGGTGAACGCGCAGTCGATCAGCGGCGTGAAATCAACAAAGGGGCGGAGCCGTGTGGTCCGTTTGAATTTAAACATCCGACCGCACCTCCATGCGGATGAAGTTCATCAGTTCCGTCACCGATTTTTCAATCTGGTTGATGATCCTGTCCACTCGAGTTGCGAGTATGTTGTGGAAGAACATGAACGTGATCGCGAGGATGAGGCCGGTTGCGGTCGTGATGAGAGCCTCGGCGATTCCGCGAGAGAGCGCCGCGCTGTTTCCGATGTCGCCGCCCGCTATGACGCTGAACAGTTTCATAAGCCCGGTGATCGTGCCGAGAAGCCCGAGTAGCGGAGAGATAGTTGTGACGGTCGAAAGCGTCGGCAGCCCACGTTCGAGACGCGGTATCTCGGACAGCACAGCTTCGTTTACGCCTTCCCGGATTTCTTCCGGCGCACGGTCGTGAAGATTGATCGCCGAAGACAGCGCCTTCGCCACCGGACCCGGCGTCGCTTCGCAATAGCCCACCGCAACGCGGTAGTCCTTGTTGCGTAACGCCTCTTTCACTTTAGTCATCAGCTTCTTGGGGTCCGAGTTCGCGCGACTCAGACTGTAAAACCGCTCGATCGTTATCGCTACTCCCAATAACGAACACAGCAACAGCGGGTACATCGCAAATCCGCCTTTTGAGAAAAGGTCAATAACTGGTTGCATTCTCAGACCTCCGTTACTTTTGAAACAAAACGATTTTTAGCAATAGTTTTCAAAAGTATCTTTTTGTGCGCAAAAATAGCGCAAAATCACCTATCGGTTTCGTGTATTTTATTATGACTACTGTATAAAATCAAGTGGGAAGTAAAAATAGTTGAGTATAGGCACATACGGCACGGTGCCATACATTCATTTTTCATTTGTTCCCCCCGATCAAGAGCCCTCAACAGAGCGCTTTTGTACGTTTATGTCGAGTATCATGTATTTCTGACAGTTCAGCGGAATTTTTGTTCAGGGATTATCAGAAAAACAAAATCACATAAGCGCGGAGGAACGTAGAATCGCTTCGCTCTCAACGCGGATAAAAACGCTTTTCACATTTGTTTTGAATGAATAATTCGTTTGATTCGAGTTGGTTTTAGGGTTGAGTTTTATGCCAATGCCTAATGACATTGACAAACATTTGTTATCGCGCCAATTATGTAATTTTAACTAAATTTGTCACTTCGCCCCAATTTGTCATTTCGAGCGAAGCGAGAAATCCAGATAAAGCTTTCCATATTGAAGTTTTATTGAAGATTCCTCTCTTCGCTCGGAATGACAATGCGGTGAGACATTACGCCCGATGTATAAAGCCGCCTTCATCTTTGCCGCTTTTTCATCGCGGCATTTTGCGCTCTGTCGTTAGGCTCACGTTGTGGAGTCCGCCGGCCTCGATCTGGTCAATCACGTCGACGACGGTCGAGACGTCCGTCCTCTTATCCGCGTAAATCACGGCGGCGTTCGGGTTTTGCGGCATCAGTTCGGAGATCAGTTTCGTCAGTTCGCCGGGCGCGACCGGCTCGTTGTTCAGAAAGATTTTCCCGTCCTGCTTCAGCGACACAATTACGTTTTTAGTCGGCGACTGCCTGGCGGAGGCCGACTTCGGAAGCTGCACCTGTATCGAGTTCAACACCATGTAGGGCGTGATTATCATGAAGATAATGAGAAGCACGAGCGAAACGTCAATCAGCGGGATCATGTTGATCTCGGCGAGAAACGGAGTGTCTTCAGACGATCGAATCTGCATTATTTACACTTCGCCCTGTGAATGAGCAGAGTCGCCGCGCGCTCGAGCTCGATGCTCAGGCGGCGCGCCTGCTTGAGAAAAAAGTTGTAGGCGATGACGGCCGGA
>Ga0172379_10002776_pt1 | contig 29838 bp, 28 predicted proteins | sample GrowelOW334metaG_FD_119756 | JGI IMG/M metagenome (GOLD analysis project Ga0172379, IMG submission 119756) | Groundwater microbial communities from an aquifer near a municipal landfill in Southern Ontario, Canada - Groundwater well OW334 metaG | ecosystem: Environmental > Aquatic > Deep...
TGCGATACGGATAAATATTTTTCCGGTCAATGTTTGAAAACCGGTTTAAGTGAATTAATTAAAGTAAGTGAGCCGACAGCTAAAGCTAAAATATCCAGCCCGTTAATTATTAAGGGTGAGGCGAGGGGATCGTGGTTTTTTGAAGCCAGCTTCCCGATTAAATTATTAAATGCTGATGGAAAAGTTATAGCTAAAGGTATTGCACAGGCGAAAAGTGATTGGATGACTAATGATTTTGTCCCGTTTGAAGCTGAGCTAAAATTTTCTGCGCCCAAGACTACTGAAGGAAGTTTGATTTTATCCAAAGACAACCCTTCTGGTCTGCCAGTCAACGATAATCAAATGATTATTCCAATAACTTTTTAAATTTGTTGTAGTAAGTTTTAAAATTTGCTACAATTAAGAAAAGGATAAAAACTTTGTATATGTCTAAAACTAAATTAGGACCTATTGCTAGTCAATTTGTGACGACTGAAAAAACTAAAGCTAAATATTGCTTAGGCAAATTCGTCGCCTCTGGTTTGAGTGGTTTTCTAGCTGGGATTATTATTACCTGTCTAGTCTGGTTTCTAGTAGTTGACGCTTTTTTCTTCTAATAGAAAATTTTTTTGTAAATTGAAAAAGGGAATTCCATTGAGGAGTTCCCTTTTTTGTGTAAAAGATTAGTTAGTTAAATCAATGTACCAAGCTGTTTCAAATGACGTCTTGCTGTATCCATTTTCCAAAATTTTTTCTATATCTTTTTTAGACATTTTTTGGATACCACGCCATGGATCATTAGTTTTGTCACGATAGGCGAAAACTAGGGATTCTGTTTTGATAGCAGTTTCTTCTGCTAAAAACTGTTTAATGTCGTCTATTTTTTTGAATAAAGAGACATCAGCAATTTCTTTTTCTTTAATAATTCCCCTATTATAATACATTATAGCTCTCCTTTTCTAAGGAACAATTTATTAATTCATTTATTACATTATTGTTTGTCGGTAGATTTTTGTCAATAAAATACTAGTTTTACCTTAATCTAAGCTATTTTTTAAGTAAATATCAGGGACTAGTTTACGGGGTGGTGGAGAATTGACAAATTTTCCTAAATATGCCAATATGACACATCAACTATTATAATAAAAAGGGAGAAAATATATGAGCTTAAGCTATTTTTGGGAACTCATCAAAAGAAAGAAACTGGTAGTCGGCGTTTTTGTGCTGGCTTTCTTTGTTTTGGGCGTTGGTTTAACCTTAACTCAGCCCTTAAAATATAGCTCTAGCTTGCGTTTATTGGTAGTTCAAGACGCCAGTAGCGTGGCTGGCGATCCTTATACTTTAGCCCGCTCTAACGAATATTTAAGTGATGTCTTATCCAAGGTAACTTATTCTACTTCTTTTTATGGTAGAGTGATGTCGGCCGGTTTTAATATAGACAAGACTTATTTTGGCAACACCACTAAGAAAATTTCTAAGAATTGGAATAAAACAATTGAGGTTAAAAAAATTAACAATACTGGTATAATTTCAGTAACAGCCTATCATCCTAAACAAGACCAAGCAGAAAAAATTGCCCGAGGCGTTGGTTATATTTTAATTACCCAAAACAGTAATTATCATGGCTTAGGTGATAAGGTTAGTTTGAAACTTTTAGACGAACCGATTAATTCCACTTGGCCGGTTAAACCGAATTTATTATTGAACGCCGTGTTGTCTTTATTTTTAGGCTTGGTGTTTAGTTTAATTTATATTTATTTGGTAGGTGAAGAACCAATGGAACCGATTATGGAAGTCAATCCGCAATCAGATGATTGGAAAAATGAATTAAACAAAATTCAAAACATTCAGTCGCCAATTGAGGAATATCAGTTTATTCCAGAAGAGCCGGTAACTCCCGTTAAAGATGATTGGGATAGTGAGTGGAGATAAAAGAAATTTGCCGATATAAACTTGCTAAAAGGAGAAGGCAAGTTTATGTTGATAAATAGACAGGACTTTTACAAACAAAAATAAATATTATTTTTCATAAACAAGGAGTTATTAATGAAATACTTAACGGTATTTTTGGTAATTGTTTTGTTGCAACTTATGGTTGTGGACGAAGCAATGGCTCAGCGAAGTAGAGGGAATACCGGGAAAACCGGTGTGAAAGTTCCGGCTTTGACTGATTTAGAATTCTCGTCTGAAATAGGCTATAAGAAATTTTGGGATAAAAAGTCTCAAGGCTTTTCAGTCTTATTTAACGGCGATGTTGTTTATTATCCAACTTCAACTATCGGTTTGGGCGCTGTTGGCTATATAGCTGGTGGTGGCGGTCAATACAACGATGGTTCTTATAATGAGCCATCAACTAGTTGGGGAGCAGGAATAAAAAGTAAGTTGCGAACTAATACTTCTTTTTATTCATTAAGCGTTGGCTACTTCCAAATTTCTAAAGATGGACAAATTGCCAGTGGCTTAAATGATGTAGTTTTTAGTGATGGATTATTCGGCAAGTTGGAATATCAAACTTATGGTCGACGTCTAGCGCAAAAAACTTGGTTACCGGCTATAGGTATTTATTTTGAGGGCAAAATGGCCATTAAAAAAGAAACACCGGCCTGGTTGGGCAATTATTCCATTAATTATGATTTAGCCCCGGAGATTGTGAAGGGAGCTGGAGAAATAACTATGGTGGATATCAAGATGGGGGATTTAATTATTCCCTTTGGTTTGACTGGAGCGGTGAGTATGTATGACTTCAAAGATGCTAAGGTGTTCTATGAAGTCGGCGCTTGGCTTAATCCGGTTTATGCCAATAACAATGTCGCCAAATTTTATTTTGGCTACCAAAATGGTGTGACCGGTATTAAAGGTATTAATCGATTTATTGTCGGCGCCAGTTTTGACCTGGCTTTCTTGATTAAGATTAATCAAGTTAATTCAATGCAACCTAACAAAAACACAAGGAGGACTAGATGAAAAAAGTATTAAGCATTTTATTCGTTCTGATTGGCTTAGTTTGGCTTAATAGTTGCTCGAGTAATCGTGAAATTGTTAAAAAAGACGGTCAAGGAAATATCCTGATTAATCAGAATTTTCTCAGTAGTATTGAGGGTAGTAGTTTAGATAAGCCTTATTACTACAGTACTGATTCTAGTTGGCTAGCCGATATGCGATTAAATGATCAAGTTTGGGAATTAGAACCAAACTCTTCCGATTACGCTACGGCCTTGGAAATGGAAGATAGTAGTTTCTTTATTTTTCAAGCTGATATAGATGAAACCGATAAGATTGTAGAAGTGCCTTGGTTGGCCGGTATTACCAAAGAACCGCAGTTACGACTTTTAGGTAAAGATGATTATCCGGTATTTAGAACCAAAGAAGCTATTGCCGGTCTTGGCGCGTATAACCCGGTGAAGTTTATTATTCGCGCCGTTAAAATGGGTCCTTGGCATGATAAATATCTTAATATAGAAGATCGTTATGCTAGAGATTCCCGGTATGTTATTTCTTGGGATAAGGATGCTTTTCCTAACGTAAAATATGTCCAACAAGCCAATAAACTTAGTGGCGAAGCTACTCTTAAACTAACGGTTAAAGACGGCGAGACTATAGAGTTTAAGGAAACCAAAAGTAAATCTAAAGAAAGTAGAAAAAAATTAATTGAAGCCGGTAATAATGAAGCTATTATTGATATTCGCGAAGGTGAATATGTTCAGCTATGCGATGATCAAGGAAAGGGCATTAAAATTAACCCTCTTAAAAAAGACGATTTAGAATTAGAAGGATTAACGGCTGTTAACTTCGCTTTACTTAACGAAGATTGGTTGAAAATTACTGTTCCTCCTGATCCGGTGGCCGAAATTATCAAAACTGAGCCTGATAAACCAGAGGTAGTTGATGACGATTGGGAATCATTTGACCAAAGTCGATTAGGCCCCATGCGTTATGCTAAGATGAAAAACTACGTTGAGAGTGGTTATATCCGAGTTAAAACTGAGGACTTAGTTAAAGATGATGGTCAATTTATTAGTAGATCACACAAAGAATTAGCCTTGTGGTGTATCGATAATAAAGTTATTGGAATTAATCCTAGAACAGGTAGGCAAATGAGCAGTTTTTTAATAGAGCCCAGCATATTAAAGGAAGCAGCTCCCGATTTGTATCAAAGATACAAAGGAAACATCCATTTTCCTAAGCTTAAATAATAATTATTTTGTTCTTTCAAGTATAGAGTTAGCCATTACAGCTAGCTCTATTTTTTTGATTTTTATCTAAAAATATGGTAGAGTACAACATAATGCGAATCTACGAATTATATGCTAATGCCTCGAATAGCTACGAATAAATTCATTAAAAGTATTGTTTAGTTGTTACATTCGAGGTATTCGCGATTTAATTCGAGGATTAGTATTATATTATTATGTTGAACATAAACCGTCGTTTATCTGCGTTTGGTAACGGTGAAATTATGGTCGCGGTGGCGCTGATATTATTATTCAGCTCTTTTTTGTTAGTCAACTTTTTCAGCGGATTCAATTTATTTTTCTATATTTTTGTGGCGGGCGCCGGATTCATTTTACCTTTGATTTATCCGCGCGCCGGTATTTATGCGATTACTTGGTTGATTTTGGTTTTCGCTAAATTTTTTACTTTACAGTCGCTTCTTATCGGCAATCTGGAATACAAATTTTATCTAGTGGACATTATTTTTGTCGCGGTAGTGGTGAGTTTGTTGTTAAGATTAATCAAAAAACAACTTAAGCTTAGTTTAAAAATGAGTGACCTGATTTTATTGGCTTGGTTATTTTTAACCGGTCTGTATTTTATTTTGAGCGTGACGGTCTGGGACGGCTCGTTTACTTTATCTTTCAGTTCTCTGAAAAATTACGCCTTTTATCCTTTATTTTATTTCGCTACTTATCTGTTGTTTGACCAAGCTAAATATTGGCGGGAGTGGTTGGGCTTTGTGCTAGCGGGCGCGGTAACGATTATCGGCTTTATTATTTATGGTTTAATTAACGGCCAAGGATTATGGACGGAAATTACGCCTTTAACTACCGCCGGAGCGCGCCTTTTGGATTTTGATCATGCTTTTTATCTGTGTCTAATCAGTATTTTTGGCTTGGTTTATTTGTTATTTAAAAAAGGTGTCATTAGCCGAACTTTTTATATTCTATTGCCAATTTTTGCGGTTGGTATTGTCGGATCTTTAATGCGACATTTGTGGGTGGCCCTCGCTATAACTTTAGTGTTTCTTTATTTGGCTGTCGGGCGAGCCAAACGACAAATTTTTCGAGGGGTAGTCGCTCGTTACGTGACGGCCAGTGTGGTGGTTGGTTTATTAATAATTCTCACGATAAATATTTTCCCTTGGTCAGTAGCTACCGGGCAAATTAAGCAAACGACCAATGAAGTCTTGGGACGAGCGGTTTCTTTGACTGATGTTAGCGACACCAGCTTTACTTGGCGGGGCGCGGTTTGGCAAAGTGTCTGGGAAGAGCAGAAAAATAATATTTGGCGAGGACTGGGTTTTGGTCAGCAAGTGTTTATTGATATGGGTGATTATTTGGATTATGTAGAGGTGCGTAATATCCATAATTCTTGGTTTGCGGTGTTTGTGCAAATGGGCGCCGGTGGGTTGTTGTTGTTTTTAGTCTTTTATTTTAATTTGTTTAAAAATTTATTGTTTCATCGCGCGAGCAATGTCCAAAGTTCTATCGCTCGCTACTCGGTTATGGGGATTATGGTTTTTTGCGCGGTGGCCTTTTTGTTTCAACCTTATTTAGAAGCTAATTTTTTTAGTATCTTTTTCTGGCTGTCCTTGGGACTAGGCCGACGAGTTTATGCGGGTATTATTAGTTAACAAATTTAATTTCTTAAAAGGCGGGGCCGATAAATATTTTTTAGACCTCGCTGAATTATTACAAGCCAAAAAAATAAAAGTGGCTAAGTTTGCCATGCGCCATCCGAATAATTTACCGGACAAATATAGTCGTTTTTGGCCAAGTGGTATTAATTTTGATCGTTTTGCTCATCACAAAATTTTTAAATATTTCAGTCATATTTTTTGGAATTTTGAGGCAGCTAGACAATTTGCCAAAATGATTAAAGAATTTCAGCCGGATATTATTCATATTAATAATATCTATCATCATTTGTCTCCTTCAATTTTGCCGGTAGCTAAGCGTTACCATGTGCCCGTAGTTATGCATCTTCATGATTACAAATTAATCAGCCCTAATTATAAATTATTTAGTCGAGGAGTGATTGATGAAAGCGCCAAGGGCGGACATTGGTGGCGAACGGTGGTTAGGCGTGGCACAAAAAATTCTTATTTTAAAAGTTTGGTGGCGGCGACTGAAATGTGGTGGCATCACAGCGTGTTAAAAGTTTATGAAAAAAATATAGATTTATTTATTGCGCCCTCGCAGTTTATGAAAGATAAAATGGTGGAGTGGGGGATAGACGCCGATAAAATTGTAGTGCTTTATCATTTTGTAGATACTAAAAAATTTCAGCCTAATTTTAATTTGGGTGATTATTTGTTGTATTTTGGCCGATTAGATGAAGAAAAGGGTGTGGATAACTTATTAAAAGCCATGGTTAAGGTTAGGGGAAATATGAAGCTGAAAATCGTGGGTTCGGGCGGGGAGTATAAAAATCTGAAAGAATTGGCTAAAAAATTGGGGGTAGACAAAAGAGTGGAATTTTTGGGGCCAAAATATGATCAAGAACTTAAAGAAATAATTCGTCGCGCTTATTTGGTGGTTATTCCGTCTCGTTGGTATGAGGTTTTTGGTTTGGTGAATTTGGAGGCTGCCAGCTTGGGAAAATTTGTGATTGCTAGCAATATTGGCGGAATTCCTGAGGCTGTGCAATCACGCCATTCGGCTTTACTTTTTAATCATGATTCCAGCGATGATTTGGCGACTAAAATTAATTGGAGCTTAGATAATCCGCGCGCGGTGTCTGACGGGGCCAAGGAGGCTAGAGAATTTGTGGAGAAAAGTTTTTCTCCCGACCAGCATTTTGCCGGTCTGATGAAAATTTATGAAAAATTGTTGGCCTCTCATAAAAATTAGTTTAGCTATAATTTTATTAGTTTTTCCTGTGGCAACTTATGCCCGCGAAACTTATCCTAAATTGGCTAATTATTATTTATCTTTTTTTGATGCCCGACAATATCAGGATTTGGCGCGTTGGGATTTATTAGTGGTGCAAGGAGAAATGGCTCATTACCAAGCGCCATTTTTTTCTTATTTTAAACAAGTAAAACCGCAAGGCAAAATTTTAGCCTATACTTATCCGGCGTTTTTTTATCGTCAGTCGTTTTTTTATGATTATTGGGGTTGGCGCGCGGATATTTTTAAACAAGCTAATGCTCATAAATGGTGGTTGACTGATAAGGAAGGTAAAATTGCTGAGCCTTGGCCGTTAATGTCAGCGATTAATATAACTCACGACGACTGGCGCGAATTTAATTTGGATTATTTGGAGACAACTTACAAAATAGACGCCAAATGGGATGGTATCTTTTTTGATATGGTGGATAGTTATGCCAGCTATTATCAGCCTAAGGGGATTGATATTGATAACGATGGTCGCAATGATAGTGATAATAAAATTAATACGGCTTGGCGAAACGGCATGACTAAGTTTTTATCCGAGAGCCGAGCTAAGTGGCCCAATAAAATTATGGTTATTAATGGTAACGACTGGGGCACTTATCAAAAGCCTATTAATGGTCGAATGTTTGAATCCTGGCCGACGCCTTGGGAAGGAGCGGGGACTTGGGCGGATTCCATGAAACCTTATTTAGTTAAATTGCCGGCTCAAAATCAAAGTCCGCAAACCTATATTTTAAATGGAGCTTATGACCCGGTAGACAGGCGAGATATTTATGCGCAAATGAGATTTGGTTTAGCCAGTACCTTGCTGGGCGATGGCTATTGGTCTTTTGATGCCGGCGAGGGGAGTCATCATGAACTCTGGTGGTTTGATGAGTATAATTTGGATTTAGGCGAAGCTGAAAGCCGGGCTTATAATTTATTAGACCCCGCTAATTCTGAAGTTAAGAGTGGCTTGTGGCGCCGGGATTTTGCCAATGGTTTGGTCATGGTTAATTCTACAATGCGCGTTCAAAGCGTTAATTTACCGACTGATAAATTCAGAAGTTTTAAGGGTTTACAAGACGTAGTAATTAATAATGGTGAGATTGTAAATAGTTTGACCTTATGCCCCAAGACAGGCATAATTTTATTAAAGGCAGGGGCTAGTGATCCAGAACTTAACGGCCATTATTTAAGTTGTTATGATTACAAATCCGCTCATAAACCGTGGCCTAGTTTTTGGGAAAAGTTAAAAAGTTTATTTATAGAAGTATATGAAAAAAAGTATTAAAAGAATTGGCATTGATGCGCGTTTTTATGGCCCTATTGGCAAGGGTTTAGGACGTTATACTCAAGAGGTGGTGGACAATATTATAAAATTGGACGAGGTTAATGAATATGTGATTTTCTTAACCGGAGCTAATTTTAATGATTTTGTTTGTGATGGCGCAAGAGTCACTAAAGTCTTAGCTAACGTTCGTTGGTATACCTTTAAAGAACAATTAGTGATGCCTTGGCTTTTAGCTAAAGCTCGTTTGGACTTAGTTCATTTTCCGCATTTTAATGTGCCATTCTTATATTTTGGCAAATTTATCGTCACGATTCATGATTTGATTTTAATAAAATATCCGACCGTGCGTGCTACGACCTTGAGTCCTTGGTTGTATTGGGTTAAAAATTGGGCTTATCGAGGAGTTATTTGGTCGGCAGTCCATCGAGCAGTTAAGATTGTCACGGTGTCTAATTTTACTAAACAAGATATTCTGAAACATTTTTCTCTGCCGACTGAAAAAGTAGAGGTAATTTATGAAGGAGTAGCGAATTTAGCTAAAGGCAGAGACTCTTTATTTGATAAAAATCACCATGACAAGGAAGCGCTTTTACGCTATAATATCAGTAAGCCTTTTTTGCTTTATGTGGGCAATGTTTACCCTCATAAAAATCTAGAAAGGTTGCTTAAGGTTTTTGGTAAAATTAGAGCCAGTATAGACCCCTCCCTGTCCCTCCCCTTGGTAAGGGGAGGAGATATAAGGAAGTCGGATTTACATTTAGTCATAGTCGGCAAAGAGGATTATTTTCAAGAACAACTGAAGGTTATAGCTAAAAAAATGTCTTTATGGCGCGCGTCAAACGACAGCCCGGTGATTTTTAGCGGTTATGTGGCTGACGATGACTTGGAAGTGTTATTTAAAGAAGCGATTAGTTATGTTTTTCCTTCGCTTTATGAAGGCTTTGGGTTACCGCCCCTGGAAGCCATGGCTAAAGGTTGCGCGGTGGTTAGTTCTAATCGTTCCAGTATGCCTGAAGTTTTAGGTGAAGCAGCGCTTTATTTTAATCCGGAAGACGAAGCGGATATGGAAGTTAAAATTATCAAGATTATTAGTGATAAATCTTTAAGAGACAAATTAATAGCTAAGGGTTATGAGCAGGCCAAACTTTATAGCTGGTGGGAATGCGCCCGCGCCATTAATATAATTTATCAGCAAATTTTGTTTAAAAAGTAGATTTTTTTATGTTCAAACACAAGGTTAAACAGCTAAGCATTATCCGCTTCATCGGCGTATTTTTGGCTATTCTGGTGGCTATTGGTCGATGGGAATATAAATTATTTAGATTAGAAAAAGGTGATAGTTTAATAACGTCTTGGTTGGTGGCTTTGGGTTACACTGTAGAAAAAATTTGTTTAAAATTTTTAGGTTTTATTTTTTGGCCAGTCATTAAATTATGGCGTGGTCTTTTTTGGTTATTAGCTTTAGTAATTAAATTAGTTACTTGGCCGTTTCGCTTCGTTCGTTTATTGTTTACTGGTGTTAGTAGTAAAGCTCAAGCCATTCGCTCTGAGTTGCCTCTAAAAACCAAAGAAGCTGTAGCTAAAATGCGGTTACAGGCCAATAAGCTTAAGCCTCATCCGCGTTTATTGTTTTTGCGTCAGGTGGCGGTGTTTGCCACTACGCTATTAATTATTGTTTTGCCGATTAAATTTTATGGACATTACCAGTCTTTGTTGGATTGGAAGGATAAAATTGTGGGAGTGTCTCGCGCGGCCATTAATGATGCTTGGTCAGGCAAACAGTCTATAGAAAAGAAAGATTTTTCTGAAGCCAACAAACAATTCAGCCAAGCTAGTAGTGATTTTGTGACGGCCGAAGCGGAACTTTCTAAAGTTAATAATTTTTTATTGTCATTATCATCCATCTTGCCTAATTCTCAAGCTAAGTTGGCTAGTGAAAGCAAAAATATTTTAGAAGCCGCGCGACTCGGTTCGGATATTGCGGCTGATTTGACTTTGGCTATGGGCAGTATGTTTGATAAATCACCGGACAAAGATATTGTCAAAGCTCTGGCCGGTTTTAATGAGGCAGGAGCGCGCGCTCAGATTAAAGCGGAACAACTAGTAATAGTTTTAAATAGAATTAATGAAGCATCATTACCCGAAGAGATGCAGTCGGACTTCGTTTATTTTAGAGAGCGTAGTCAGTTTTTAGCGGACAGTTTGTCTGAATTAGTGGCGATGTCCGATAATTTACGAAATTTTTTAGGTGAGACTTATGATAAACGTTATTTGTTGGTTTTTCAAAATAATACCGAAGTTAGGGCTACCGGCGGATTTATGGGCAGTTTTGCTATTGTAGATTTTAGTAAGGGACAGATTAAAAAAATAACTGTGCCGGGTGGTGGAACTTATGACAGTGAATCCGGTATGAGAAAAATCATTGTTTCACCTCGTCCTTTGCAAATGATTAATCCACGTTGGTTTTTGCGGGATGTTAATTGGTGGCCTGATTGGCCAACCAGCGCCAAAAAGATTATGTGGTTTTATGACGAAAGTGATGGCTCAACCGTGGATGGAGTTATTAGTCTAACGCCCGATGTTGTCATTAGTTTACTCAAAGAAACCGGACCGATTATTTTAGATGATCAAGCTAAAACCGAAGTTACGGCGGATAATTTTTTGGAAGTGGTCCAAGCCATTGCTGAACAAAAAGAAGCTGTCAATAATGCTCCCAAAGCTGTTATCGGTGAGTTGATGAATAAACTGATTGCCAAAATTTCCCTTAGCCAGGATAAGAATATGTGGTTGAAATTAGTTGGAGTAATTGAAGATTCTTTAAATGAAAAACAATTGCTACTATATTTTACTGATCCGGTTTTAGAGTCCAAGGTCACTGAACTTGGTTGGGATGGAAGAATGAAAGAGACTCCAGGAGATTATTTGGCCGTGATTAACTCCAATTTAGGCGGTGGCAAAAGCGACAAAAGCATCAAACAAACCGTAGAACTAACGACTAATATTTTATCTGACAGTAGTATTGTTGATCATGTGAAAATTATTAGAGAACATCAAGGTAAAGCTAGCGACGCTTTTAGCGGAGTGCGTAATTATAATTGGTTAAGAGTTTATGTGCCCCTGGGCAGTAAATTGATAGAAGCTGAAGGATTTAAAGAAGTCCCTAAATATAAATTAGTTGATGAAAAGGGTGATAATTTACAAATAGATCCGGATTTGTCCAATGAAAATCAAGCTGAAATTTTTGCGCCAAGTGGCACCTGGGTTTATCGAGAGGGAGATAAAACAGTTTTTGCTAATTGGTCTATGGTAGATCCCGGCGAAATAACCGTGATTAAATTAAGTTACAAGTTGCCCTTTAAATTAAGTAGCCGGGTTTTGGAAAAAAATTGGTTAAATAAAGTTAGCGAGGCTTTTAGTCCCACCAGTGAAGCTAATCTGTATCGTTATAGTTTATTAGTTCAGAAACAATCTGGCACCAACAATTCAGAAATTAATTATAAATTAGAAGCCCCGAGCTCTTATGAAACAGCCTGGAGTTATCCGGAAGGTAAAAGCGCCGACTATTTAGTTCAAGATACTGATAAATATTGGGGATTTGTTTTACGAGATAAAAAGTAAAAGCTATGACCAGAAATAAAAAGTTAGAGCAAATGAATAAGGATGCTGACGAAACTAATCGCCAAAATAGTATTAGCGAAGGTTTGTCGGAAATTTATCAAGACGAGGTTGGTGATATTATTGATGTTAAGAAATTAGATATCAAACCCCAACGTGATTGGCAGTCTTTAGCCATAACTGTGTCTTTATATATTATTGGGGTTAGTTTGCTAGCTGGTCTCGCTTGGTATTTTTTTAATCGTGGCACAGATGCGACAGCGGTGGAGTTATCTATTTCCGCCACCCCGGGAATCGTTGCTGGTCAGGAATTTACTTATACTGTTAAATATCAAAATCAAGATAAAGTGGATTTGAATAAAGTTAATTTACAAGTGGAGTATCCGACTAATTTTATTTTTGTTGGAAGCGAGCCGGCTCCTAGCGCCAATAATAATCAATGGCAACTTGATAAATTAAGCGCGCATGGTGGAGGTGAAGTGGTTATTAGAGGTAAACTTATCAACGAGGTCGGCAAGTCTAATGTGATAGTGGCTGAATTAAATTATGAACCGGCTAATTTTTCTTCGGCGTTTAAAAAAACCGCCAGTTTAGATACGACCGTAGAATCAACCGGTCTGGAAATAACTACCGTTAATGATGCCAGTTCTTTGGTAGGAGAAAATCAAGTTATAACCTTTAAATATAAAATAAAATCGGAAGGTCAATTAAAGCATTTTTGGTTAAGAGTGGAGCCTTCGGAAATTTCTGATGTAGAATTTATTGATGATAGTGTCACGGCTCCCTTCGGCTCCGCTCAGGGCAAGCCACTCGGGACAGGCACTTCACCTTCGACTAATTCAACGAATAGTAAATTAATTAAACCTTGGTTGTGGGAAATTACCGAGGCTAAAAATATTGAACAAGAGATAAAAATTAATTTCAAGTTTATTGATAAAACTAAATTAAGTCATAGCTTTAATCTTATTTTAGAAACTAAAGACGAAGTGGCTTCCAGTACCCCGAATGTAGGTGGGGCTTCGGCTAGTTCTACAACTTCCACTACTACGGTAGATATTCTCAAAACTCCCAAAACTTATATTTTTTATCAAAACAATGTGGCGGTGGAAGTGGTTAAAAATGATTTGAATTTAAGTTTGGTCATTAATAAATCCGACAAAGATCAGGGAGTTAATTTTGGTCAGGTAATGAATTATTCTTTGAGCTATGCTAATAAGGGACAAAAGCCTTTGGAAGATGTGGTGATTATGGCGGTAGTGGAAGGTGATGCGGTTGATTGGGCTAGTTTGAAAGATTTAAATAAAGGCAAACATTCCGGCAATAATTTAATTTGGACTAAAGATGAAATTCCCGAGCTGGCTAACCTAGCGCCTGATTCTACCGGAATTATTGATTGGTCCTTGGCTGTAAAAGAACGAGTTAAAATTACCAATAAGAATTTTAATAATGAAATTAAAAGCTATACTCAGTTTTCCCATAAGCAAGCGGGCGCAGATCAAAATACTGGCGATAATTTAAGCAATACTATTATTAATAAAATAAATAGTGACTTGGATCTATCGGAAAGATTAATTTATTTTAATGAAGATAGTATTCCGGTAGGTTCAGGACCTCTGCCTTTTACAGCCGGACAAGCCACTGTTGTTCGTGGAGAATGGAAAATTTTAAATAGTTTCCATGAATTAAATACAGTATTAGTCAGCATGAAATTACCGGACTATGTAGTTTGGACCGGTAAATCTCAAGCTAGCTCTGGCGATTTAAGTTATGATAGCGCTAGTAGAACGGTTAATTGGAAATTCGATACTATGCCGGCGAGTCTAGACGAGATTAAAGCTACCTTTGATTTGTCGGTTGAACCAAAAGAGGCTCAACGTAGGCAGATTTTGGTTATTATGCCCGCAGCTAAAGTCACGGCTATGGATAGTGTGACTAATAGTCAGTTAATTAAAGAAGGTCGAGTAAAAACCAGCAAGCTAGAAGACGACCCCTTGATTAAATCTGGAGATATGGATATAAATGGAGGACAAGTCAAATAGTTTATAAAGTTGAAAGTCCATAAAGTTCATAAAGTCGGACAACTGCGTCAGTTTGTCATACCCGCGTAGGCGGGTATCCAGTCCATGGAAAAATTGGCAACCGTCTGGATTCCTCCGCCAGCTGGCGGACGGGAATGACAGTATAATAAATTTGTAAATTTATTCATGTTTAAAATAGTAAAAAAATCAAATAAAACTGGCGCTCGGCGTGGGCGCCTTAAGACGGCTCACGGGGTAATTGATACTCCGTTTTTTATGCCGGTGGCTACTCAGGGGGCGGTTAAGCATATCACTACCGGTGAAATGAAGGCTTTGGGGGCGCCGGTGCTGTTGTCTAATACTTACCACTTAATGCTTCGGCCTGGTTCAGCTTTGATTAAAAAAATGGGGGGACTGCATAAGTTTATGAATTGGGATAAGGCGATTTTGACGGATAGCGGTGGCTTTCAGGTATTTTCCCTTGCGTCCTTCGGCAAGGCTCAGGACAGGCAGAATAAACACGGTTCTAAAGGGTTAGTGAAGTTAACTGATAAGGGCGTAGATTTTTCTTCTTATGTGGATGGTAGTCGTCATCATCTGTCGCCGGAGGATTCCCTAAAGATTCAAAGAGACTTAGGCGTAGATATCGCCGTATGTTTGGATGAGTGCGTGGCACTGCCTGCCACCAAAGAATATATCACTAAATCAGTAGAATTAACTTCTCTCTGGGCGCGTCGCAGTAAAGCTTATTGGCAAAAAGTCAGAGGGACGAAACCTTTGCTTTTTGCGGTGATTCAGGGCGGGTTAGACAAAGAATTGCGTTTAAAAAGTTTGGCGGATTTAGTGAGTTGCGATTTCGATGGTTATAATATCGGAGGACTTAGTGTGGGTGAAGGTCCGCGCGAGATGTATCAAGTTTTGGATTATTTAGCGCCAGCTATGCCGGCTAATAAACCACGCTATTTAATGGGCGTGGGTTATCCGGAAAATATCGTCGAAGCGGTCAAGCGGGGAGTGGATATGTTTGATTGTGTGATTCCGACTCGTGAAGGTCGTCACGGACGATTATTTATGTTTAAAGATAATGCTGATAAACAAATTGCTTTGGCCTTGAAAGGTAAAAAATACGCCCCCTTTTATGAACAAATAAATATCAACAATGCCAAATTCGCCAAAGACGCTAAGATAATTAACAAGAATTCTACTAATGGCGAACTCCAAAAATTAACCCGCGCTTATCTAAATTACCTATTTAAAATCAACGAACCCCTAGGGCAAAGATTAGCCAGTTTGAATAATATTGAGTTTTATTTAGAATTAATGGCTAAGATTAGAAAGAATATCTAAAATATTATAAAATAAGCAAAAAACGACCAATGGTCGTTTTTTGCTTAATGTTAGCCATTATCAAACAAACCAGAATAAAGCCCTTTTGGTTTGCCTAAAACTCCTATATTCATTGACTTTTAGGTAAAAAAATGGTAAGGTTTGGGATAAACTTAACTTAGGAATATATAAATTTTTTAAATAATAAAGTATGAACAAGAAACTATTTATTGGCTCTCTCGTATTCATCACCTTAGTGGTTGGTGGAATCTTTTTAAACTATGGATCCACTAAAACTAAGTCTTATTATTCCGGAGATGCTATTGAATATAACAACAAATTGTATATCACCAGCGCCAACACCGGCAGTTTGGAAGTTTTTAAATTTGTCGATGGCAAATTAACCAACGTAGTTAAACAACCGGCGCCGGTTGATGGTCACGCTAGAAGCTCAACTTACAGCGACGTGCTTTTTAATGTTGAAGAGGGTTCTTTGTATATTTACGCTACTAGCGGTTCTACTTTGTATAAATATGATTTTTCTAACGGAGAGAGCGTTAATTTAGTTAACAGTAATCGCGACAATACTTGGAATTGGTTGGGACAATTAAGTGAAGCTAATGGACGCATTGTGACTTCCGGCAGTCGCGCGGTTAAATTGTGGAACACAGATTTACAGGTAGTGGATTCTTTCGCTTTATTTAATCAAGCTAATCCTTATAACGTGCGCGTGGATGCCGATGGTCATTTCATTTTTAATGCCAGTGGCAATAAAATTCAGATTTTTGATCGTGACTTCCGCAACGTAGCTCGTGAGCTTGATATTAATGTTAATTTAAATACCGGCAACCGCAAATTGTATAGCGAAGACAACCTATTATATTTTATTGATGATCAAGCTTTAACTAAAATGGGTACGACCGGTGATATTTATAGAACGCTCAAACATGATAGTAAATTCGGTTATGACGTGGTCGCTTCTAATGACGGACGCAGTTTATATGTGTCCAACGGCTCCAGTGTTACGAAAGTTGATAAAAATGATTTTAGCGTAATAGCAAAATTTACTGATAGCAAATTGAAAGTTGCTAACAGTTGGGCGATGGGCTTAAAACAAGTTACTACTAAAAGAGGTGAAGTAGTAATAGTTTTTAACAATTCTAATATTTTAGTTTTAGAAAATGGTTTACACCCCTACGCTATGGTTTTAGCCACTGAAGATGAGGGCTTTACTCAACCAACCGGCACTATGTCTATTACAGCCAGTAAAAATGCCGGCGCTCCTTTATCTGAAGTAATGGTTAGCGGTAGTGGTTTTGGCACCGGCGAGGATATTAAGTTATCCTTTGCTCAAACTAATTATTCCACTAAAGCTGACAGTAATGGTCGCTTTAGCGCGGTAGTGGTTGTGCCTAGCGGTTTAACAGATTTAAGTCGCGTAGATATTAAAGCTTTAGGTCTTATTTCTGGACGTAGCTATAGCATGGCTTTTACTATTGACGGTAGTAAATAATATATTTGTAGATTATGAAAATAGCTTTTATTGGACAAAAAGGAATTCCTACAACAGGTGGCGGTGTAGAACGCTACGTGGAGGATTTGTCTGTGCGTCTGGCCTCAAAAGGGCACGAGGTTGTTGTGTATACCAGAAGTCATTACACTCCTAAAGAATTAAAAAGCTATCAGGGGGTTAAGTTGATTAGTTTGCCCAGTTGGCATTCTAAGCACTTGGATGCTATTACGCATTCAATTCTAGCTAGTATCCATGCTTCTTTTAGCGGAGTGGAGGTAATTCACTTTCAAAGTATCGGACCAGCACTCGTAGCTTGGTTGCCTAAATTATTAAATTATAAAATTAAAATAGTTTCCACTTTGCAGAGCCGTGATTATGAACATCAAAAATGGGGAGCTTTCGCTCGTTTGATGTTGAAGCTGGGTGAGCGCTTAATGTGCCAATGCTCGGATGAAGTAATTGTCGTGACCCGTCTAATGGAAAATTATGTAAAAACCAAATATGACAATATTCCTCATTATATCCCTAATGGCGCTAATCTCTACTCGGAAGTCGGAGCAGAACTAATCAATCAATGGGATTTAACCAAAGATAATTATATCGTATCCGTGGCGCGTTTAATTCGCCACAAAGGTTTGTCTCATTTAATTAAGGCTTATTTGGGTCTAGGTCAGACTGATAAAAAATTGGTCATTGTCGGCGAAGGAGCTTTTACTGATGATTATGTCCAAGAATTAAAAGACTTGGCAGACAATAATCCTAATATTATTTTTACCGGCAATCAAACCGGCGATACTTTGGCCCAGCTTTACGCTAATGCTTATTTATTTGTCCAACCTTCCGAATCTGAAGGCTTGTCTTTAGCCTTGTTGGAAGCGATGTCTCGTCGTGTGCCGGTGTTGGTTAGTGATATTCCGGAAAATCAGGAAGCCGTGAAGGAAGCGGGATTTTTGTTTGCCAACAAAAATGTTGATGACTTATTGGAAAAATTAAGATTCTTGTTGACTGAAGTTGAATTAGTTAAAGACAAAGGTCTGGCCGGAAGACGATTAGTGGAAGTTAAGTATAATTGGGATATAATTAGTAAAGATGTCTTAGTTGTTTATGAACAAGCCTTAGTTACGTCTGGGTCTATCTTCGCTAAGAAACATTTAAAAAAGCAAACTGCTTAATTATTTTGGCGCCATCATTATGGTATTTTACAAGAAGATATCATAAATTTGGTACTAAAATGCGTACCTTAAAAAAAGAATAAAAATTATTTGTTTCATAAAAGGAGATGTTTCATGAAAAAATTCATGGTTTTATTGCTGGGACTAGTTTTAATATTAACTTGGTCCTGTGAACAAGGAGTTCAAAATACTCCCACTGATGGCAACAATGGCTTGCGTGAAATTAACATGGTTTCAGCTACGCCTAACGCCGACGGTTCCAATACTTATGATTTAGTTCTACCGATATTTTGGGAAAATAATTTAAACCAAGTCTGGGACGGTGTCGGTATTCAGATTAATAGTGGAGATATTCAATCTTTGCCACCTAATCCTGATGGATCAAATACTTATCTATGGAGATTTACCACCACCAACTCTGATGTTTTTATTAACTTTGGACATTATCGTATTAAGCCTCCAAACCACATAGAATGGGCTAATTATAATAATTTATCCTCAGAGACAACTAAATTTTTTATAGAGAAAGATGGAGTCAAAACTCTTGGTTTAACTTTTCGCAATGGAGATGTCTCTAAGGTTGATCCTGCTTCTATGACTCAATTAGAGGCTAAGATTGACGTTAATCCGGTAGAGGCTAGAATTGGCGCTAATATTACCTTTAGTGGCGATCGTTCAACCGGGCAAGCTTTGCCAGCCTCTAAAATTACTGATTATGTTTGGGATTTTGGCGACGGGGTAACTGCTAAGGGTAAAGTTGTTAGTCATAACTATACTAACAAGGGTGACTATACTGTTAAATTATCGGTAGTTGATAATTTAGGTCAAACCAATACCACGACAAAAATCATCCACATCTTTAAGATGGCTTTTCCGATTAATACTTTAGAAGGTGGCGATGATTATATTCAGGTCTCTGAAGATCGTTATAATAACACCATTACCATTTACGTAAATTTATCACTTACTCATGGTAATCATGGAAAACCGTTTTGGTGGGGCACAATTAATGGCGCTAGTACAGCTTGGGAATTTATTCCTATTCCACCTGTGCCTTTAAATGAGGATTGGGGTTATATTACTGTTCCTTTCACCGGTCGTGAACAGTTTGAGTTTAATTATTCTGATTATTACGAATATTTAAGCGGTGATAATCGTCCGGTAGCAGTTAATTGGGATCATATGACTTTCAGCAAATTCTATGATTCTAATAAAGGTCACTATGTAATTTTAGTAGCTAATCAAAAAGTTACTAAACCTTACTAAATATTTTTGTTCTTTTTAAAGGCTTTTAATCATAAGATTAGAAGCCTTTTTTATTTTACAGAAATTAAAAAATGTGCTAAGTTTGTCGTTATGGAATTGTATATCAACACCACTCACAAAGATTATCTGGAATTAGCGCTTCGCGAGCGTGGTAAAATTGTTGCGCGCAAAACTATTAAGACCAATTTTAATCAATCGGAAAAATTGTGGCCCAATTTAGATAAATTATTAAAGGCGCATAAGATTAAGCCCCCCTTCGCTCACACTTCGAAAGCTACGGAGGACAAGCCGACAACGCTCAAGAAAATCGTGGTGGCGAGCGCTGGTGGGAGTTTCACTTCTTTGCGTATTGGGATTGCGGCCGCTAACGCTTTGGCTTTTGCTTGGGGAATTAAAGTAGAGGATGAACAAGGCCATTTTAAGCGTAGCGGTGGTTTACAAATCGTTGAACCGGTTTACGACCGCGAAGCGAATATTGGGTAATTATTTTTTTTGTATTATTCTCCTCTTGAGAGGAGTACCCGCTAGGGGGAGGTGTGTGAATTTCAAGGTATTTGGCAAAGTAGGCAACACACCCCAGCCTCCGGCCACCCCTCTCAAGAGGGGAATTAGTGATGACTGTGGATAAATTTTATAGATAGAACGCCCTAACTGTGTATAAGTTCGGGCGCTTTTTATTTTGAATAAAAACCCTTTATTTTAAAGGGTTTTTTGACTATTAAAGTGTTGACCGAGTTAGATTTAGTGGGGTATAATGTATGTATGGAGGCACAAAGTGGTAAAAAATGGGGAATATGTTTATTGGAGAATACAACCATACTATTGATGAAAAGGGTCGGTTAGCCATACCGGCCAAGTTTCGTGCCTTGTTGAAAAATGGAGGAGTGGTAACTAAGGGTTTGGATAATTGTTTGTTTTTATACACTAAAAAAGAATGGCAACAAATTGCCGAACGTTTATCCAGTTTGCCTTTTAACAAAGCTAATGACCGCGCTTTGGCTCGTCACTTTTTAGCCGGAGCGATGGATTTGGATTTTGACACTCAAGGACGTCTTAATTTACCTGAATACTTACGAGACTTTGCCAATTTGAAGAAAAAAGTAATTGTGGCTGGTCTATATAATCGTTTGGAAATCTGGAACGAAAGCGCTTGGAAAACTTATCGCGAGAAGATGGATAAAGAAAGTAATACTATTGCTGAAGCTTTAGACGCAGTAATTCTGGATAAATAACAATATGGAATATAGACACATACCGGTCATGCTAAAAGAGGTCTTGGAGTTAGCAGGGGTGAAAAAAGGAAATAAAGTTATTGACTGTACTTTAGGCGGAGCCGGCTACACTTTAGCTTTGGCTAAGGCGGTAGGGGATAAGGGGCAAGTCTTAGCGATTGATTTGGATGAATTAGCTATTACTAATGCTAAGAAATTAATTAAGGAAATAGGTGTTAAAAATATAAAACTGATTCAAGGAAATTTTTCAGACTTACAGGAGTTAGTTCCTAAAGAATTTGCGCCAGTAGATGTAGTGGTGATGGATTTAGGCCTATCTTCGGCCCAGCTCGATGACCCAAGGAGGGGCTTTTCTTTTCAAGTTGATGCGCCATTAGACATGTCTTTTGGTTCTCATGAGAAGGATAGCAAGACTACGGTCATCGTGAATCGTTATCGGGCCGAAGATTTGGCTAAAATAATCAGAGATTACGGCGAAGAACGCTTTGCCGGAAGAATTGCTCAAGCGATTGTTAAAGCTAGACCAATCGCTACCACCGGACAGTTAGCTGAAGTTATCAGCGACGCTGTGCCGGCAAGTTACCGCCGAGGTCACATTCATTGCGCTACCCGCACTTTTCAAGCCTTACGCATTGCCACGAATGATGAATTAAAAGCTTTAGAACAAGTTTTACCTCAAGCCATGAAATTGCTTAAGCCGGGCGGACGTTTAATAGCGGTTAGTTTTCATAGCTTAGAAGATAGAATTGTTAAACATTGGTTTCGTGAGGAGGCTAAAACTTGCCACTGCGACGGGAATGCCCTGATGTGTGCTTGTGATAGAAAACCTCGCGCTAAACTATTAACCAAAAAAGCGCTCATCGCCACGCCGGAAGAAATTAAAGCTAACCCCAGATCTAGAAGCGCCAAACTAAGAGCTATTATAAAAAATTAAAAATATATGAACTACGCCCATACTTTAAATCATCAATCTTTTGTTCATCACGCCACTTGGGGTGAGGGGATGAAAATTAATTTAAAAGTTATTAATCGTGTTTTAGTTCTATCTATCGCGGTTAGTTTTGTTTGGTATTTGGCTAGTGTGAATAATTTGGCAGTTAAAAGTTTTGTTATTAAAGATTTGAAAGCCAGCACTAATGAAGTGGCTAGCGCTAATAAAAGTTTAGAAGCGCAAGTAACCGCGTTGAGTTCATACCAATATTTAAATCAAAAAGTCAGCGAATTAAAATTCGTGCCAGCTGGCGAAGTAATCTATTTAACAGCTAATAACCAACTTTTTGCCAAAAAATAAAAATAGATAGTAAATGAATATGAAAAATTGGAAGGTTGGCCGTCATCGGGAGGAAAATGCCAGTCGTTTAAATTATTTAGTTTTAATAATTTTATTGGCTTGCGTCTCTCTCCTCGTACGGCTTTTTTTTGTCCAAGTCTGGAATCACCGAGATTATTTGCTGGCCGCTGAAAAGCAACAGCAGTATTCTACGCAATTGGAACCGACTCGCGGTAAGATTTACATGCAAGACAAGGATGGCGCTTTGCATACTTTGGCCGCCAATCGGGACTTCATTCGTCTGTATGCTGTGCCGAGTAAAATTACCGAAGCTGACAAGCTAGCCGAAGAACTTTTTAATTTTTTCAAAAAGCCCGCCTTAGTGAAAGCCATTGATGAGGCCTTAAACAAAGAAGAAGCTGATAAATTAACCCAAGCTTTGGAGAGTATTAGTAATCTAAGTCCGGAAGAAAAAGCCATTAAGACTGCAGAGATAAAAAATAATCATAATAGCCAATTAAGTGATCCTATCTATCAGGAGTCTAAAGCCAAACGCCGTGAAGAATTAATTAAAGCCAAAGAGGATACTATTAAATCCGATTATCTTAAGCTTTTTAGCAAAACCAATGATCCCTATGAACCTTTAGAAAATAAAGTTGATATTGATCAAGCCAAAGCTTTTCACACAGCGCTTATAGGTGGTGATTTAAAAGTTAGTGATTTGGAATATAAAAATGGCCGAATGATGGATGTGCGTAATGGTCAGGAAGTGGTCTTTAACGGTGTTGGTTATGGGTTGGAGTCTTACCGAGTTTATTTGGAAGGTAACGTCGCTTCAAACTTATTAGGTTTTGTGTCTAATGATAAAATTGAAAAAAATGGTGAAAAGGGTAAACATGGCAGTTATGGTTTGGAAGGTTATTTTGATGATGAATTATTCGGTAAATTCGGTTCGGTTAAATCAGAGCGAGGCGCCGGAGGTTTGGTAATTGCGCAAGACCGAGAATATAAAGTTCAACAGAATGGTTATGATTTGGTAACAACGATTGATCGCAATGTCCAATTTTTTGTGGATAAAGTTTTAAAGGCCAACGGACCGAAATATAACGCGGAAAACGCCAGCATTTTAGTGCTCAATCCGACGACCGGAGAGATTGTGGCCATGGCTTCATGGCCGGATTTTGATCCAAATAAATATAACGAAGTTAAGAATAGTAATATTTTTAATAATCCCATTATTTTTGATCAGTATGAGCCGGGTTCGGTGTTTAAAGCGGTCACGATGTCATCGGCTTTGGATAAAGGAAAAGTTACTCCCAATACCACTTATAACGATCCGGGCCAAATGAAAATTGAAGGTTGGCCTAAGTTTATTAAAAATTCCGATTATGACACGGCCGGGGCGCACGGAAAAACTACCATGATTCAAGTTCTAGAAAAATCTTTAAATACCGGATCTATTTATGCTATGCGCAGTATTGGACCTGAAACTTTTGTAGATTATGTAGAAAATTTTGGTTTTGGCGTGAAGACCGGCATTGAATTGGAAGGGGAGGCGCCGGGGAATATTGGGAGCATCACGGCTAAAAAAATTCGTCCAATTTCTGTGGCGACGGCCTCTTTTGGTCAAGGTATTTCTGTGACGCCGTTACAAATGGCCATGGCCTTTGGAGCTTTGGCTAATGGCGGTAAATTAATGAAGCCGTATGTAGTGAAAGAAGTCAGAGATAATGAAGCTAATATTATTAGCCAAGCTGAACCAAAGGTTATTAGGCAAGTTATTAGTGAAAGTACTTCGGCTTTAATTAAAGGCATGCTGGTTAATGTGGTAGAAAATGGACATTCTAAAGGAACCAAAGTGGCCGGATATTATGTGGCCGGAAAAACCGGAACAGCTCAAGTGGCGGAAAAAGGCGGATATGGCAATAAACTTAATCATACCTTTGTGGGTTTCGCGCCCGTGGATAATCCTAAATTTGTTGTTTTAGTAAAATTATACAACCCCCGAGGTTTTGAATACGCCGAATCAACCGCCGTCCCGATAGCGCATGAGGTGATTGAGTTTTTGCTGAATTATTGGCAAATTCCCAAAACTAGGTAGTGAATTTTAGTTTGGTCAGTTAATCCGAATACTACAAATTGAATGCGAATACTACGAAAAGCTACAAATATTACGAAATTTAGGGAATTTTATTTGTAGTATTCGGAACCCTTTTGTAGTATTTGGATTAATACCCTTCAGGGGAAGATACTTGCTTTTTCCTTAATTTTAACTTAATATAAGCCCCGTTAAATAACCAGCCTATGAAGAAAATTGTCCAATTTATCCTCAAAATATTAGCTAAAACCGTGCTGGCTAAGTACCAGCCCGAGATTATTGGTATTACCGGCAGTTTGGGTAAAACCAGCGCCAAAGATGCTATTTCAGCCGTTTTATCGGCTAAATTTAGTGTCCGCTCCAATATTAAAAATTATAATAATGAGTTCGGTTTGCCTTTGACCATTTTAGGAATTAAGTCTCCCGGTCGCTCTATTTTTGGTTGGTTGGGAGTGATAATCCGCGCTTTGGGAATAATTATTTTTACAGACAAGCAATATCCGCAGGTTTTGATTTTGGAAATGGGAGTTGATAAACCCTTTGACATGGATTATTTAAATTCTATTGTTAGTCCTCACGTGGCGGTCTTAACTATGATTGGTTTGTCGCACTTGGAAAATTTTGGCACCCAAGCCAAGTTAAGCGCCGAGAAGAAAAAGATTTTTGATAATCTGGATAAAACCGGTTGGGCGATTGTTAATGTGGATAGTGAAAAAATTAAAGAAATGGTGGGGGATTTAAAACATAAAACTATTAGCTATGGCGTAGATGAAAGCGCTGATGTTAGAGCGATTAATGTGGCCTTTAAGTTTCAAGAAGACGACGCCACTGACGATTTACTGGGAATTAATTTTAAAATCGCTTATAAGGATTCGTATATCCCGGTGCTACTGCCTCGCGCGATTAGTAGTGGTGCGGTGTCGGCGGCTTTGGCGGGTTTTGCGGTGGGGATTGTCCATGATTTAAATCCTTTGGACATTGCCGAAAGTTTAGGTGAATTTGCTCCGCCCCCAGGACGTATGAATTTAATCGCCGGGTTAAACGGCTCTATTATTATTGACGATACCTATAACTCCGCGCCTCAATCGGCTCTGGCCGCTTTAGATATTTTAGATGCCATGAAAGTAGCGAAAAACAAACACAAGTGGATCGTGCTTGCGGATATGTTGGAACTGGGTGAGGCGAGCGAGGCCGGTCATTTGGAAGTAGGCGAGCGAGTGGCGAAAATTAAAAAAACCAATTTATTAACTCTAGGACAAGAAGCGCTTTATATCGGAATTGGCGCGCGCGAGCATAAGATGCCGGAAGAAGATATGCAACATTTTAACAATCATAAAGAGATTATAGAATTCCTAAGTGACCGCCTAGAAGCCGGCGATTTAGTCCTAGTAAAAGGCTCCCAAGGCATGCGGATGGAAAAGGTGGTCAAAGGCCTTATGGCCGAGCCAGAAACCGCCAGCGAGCTTCTAGTGCGTCAAGGAAGGGACTGGAAGAATTAGTTTATAAAATCTAAAAAGTAAAGAACAAAAAGTGGCTTATTTTAGCCACTTTTTTGTTGTAGCCTTGACATTTTCCTTAAAGTGTGCTATGCTTTAGGTCTTATTTGTCCTTTAATTTTATTAATTATTTCTCAGGGGGAGAGATGAAAATTTCTGATTATTTTGGCTGGATTATGTTAACCGCATTTTTCGGCTACTTTGGTGGCAGACTGCTCGTGGCCGCAACCTTTCCGGTTAGGGCAGAGGCACAATTCATACCGGCAACTACTGTGGAAACAGTGCCAGCGATTAAGGCGCCTAAAGTGGTTAAGAAGAAAAAAGCCGTTCCAACGGCCAAACCATTTAAGGTGATTAAGGAAAAAACTCTAGTTCCGGCTACCAAGAAAAAAGTTAAAGATTATCTTGGGGTTGCCAGTTGGTATGGCGCATATTTTCACGGCAAATTAATGGCTTGTGGTAAAGAATTCGATATGAATAATCCACGCCACGCCGCTCACCGCAATCTTCCTTTGGGTACTAATCTGGAAATTATTAATTTAGCTAATAATAAAAAGCTAAGAGTAACCATTTTAGATCGAGGTCCTTATACTAAGGACAACAAAGGAAAGTATGTCAGAGAAGTTGATCTTTCGCGCGCTGCCGCTTGTCAGCTGGGTTTCATTAATGAAGGCCTAGCTAACGTTAAAATAAAAGTTTTAAAAACCAAGAACCTTCGCATTTAAGCAAGGTTCTTTTATTTTTTAGTCCATTTGACATTAAAAATATTTTTTGTTAGTTTAGCGGTATATACATAAGAACGACGCAATTCACAGAATTTACCGGTGACGATGAAAGAGGTGGATTTATTCTATCCGTCAGACAATAGACAATGATTCAGCTCTGAATGGGGTGACCTCTCTTGTATCCCCGGATCAAGAGGCTTATGGTTGAGCAATTTAACCATAGGGGCCATCAAGGTTAGTCGTCGTTCAATAAACGTCCATCTACGCGCCAGCAGCCGGCGATAATACGTTATGACGTTTTGTATATATTGGGTTGGCTTACTATGGGCCAACCCTCTTTTTATGGTTTAGCCACCTTGACAATTAGATAATATTATTTTATACTCCAATAAAGGGTTGTTAATCTATAAAAAAATAAGCGAAAGGAGGTTAGTTCTTTAAGATTGCAACCTGGAAAACGAAAAATAAATATAGAAAAATGAGTTATGAAAACAGTTTCAGAAGCAGTTGCCAAGAAGGCGACAATGTACATTTCATTCATCATAATGTAGATACCTATGGTTCCATAACGGCCATTATAGGTGATCTATTAATGATTCAGACTAACAGAGGTGAAGTAGTATCTAAATACTATGATGATATTTGTGGAATGCGCGATGATTTAGATGATTAAGATATAAAATCTTAACAGTGATGACCAACAGACCTAGCCCAATGGTAGGTCTGTTTTTATTCTACTATTGACAAGTTTTTGTTAGCGTGTTAACGTATAAAGGTTTTAAAATATATTTTGTTCACTATAAAAATAGGAGTATTTATGCCTTCGAAACGTCAAATTAGAAAATGGATGAAGGAAGTTGATGAAGAAAGAAGCTGTAATAATAGCGAAGATTATCATATGGAGAAAAAACGGAAGAAAATAGCTTCCAATTTAAACCGAATTGAAAACGTCCTAGAGGTCGCTAGTGGCATGAGACTAATGAAGAAAATTTTTGGCTAGCGAAGTTTGGTCAAATAACTTAAAAAAGGGTCAAAATTGACCCTTTTATTTTTTTATGTGGCTAGCAGGAGTGTTAGATTTTTATTATTAGAAAAAAGTGCTAGTCAAAATCATTATCTTCATCTTCCCATGTTCGATCTTTATTTAGAAAATCCATGAGATTAAGCTCCGGATTAAGCCTCTCGTTATCACCAGGATCATTAGGATCTGGGTTGTATCCAGGACAAGCTGCTAGTTCTGGATAATCTGCCACATAAAAGGTCTCACTATGGTCTTGTTCGACATGACCACAATTAATACAACGAACTGAGTTAGCCATTTTAGACTCCATTTATAATGAACAAAATATTTATGTAGCCCGTAGGGGAATCCCACCCAGAGGGTGGTCAGCCTCTGGCTGAGAACCACATTTTTATAAGTAGCCCGTAGGGGAATCGAACCCCTGTTACCAGGATGCCACCCAGAGGGTGGTCGGCCTCTGGCCGAAGAACCTGACTTTTCCACTTGTAGCGAGCCGATATTCTTTGTAGTCTCTAGGGGAATCGAACCCCTGTTACCAGGATGAGAACCTGGCGTCCTAACCGTTAGACGAAGAGACCAAAAGTTAATTAACAATTATCAATTTACAATTTTAAAGTATTTTTAGCAAGACCTCTGATTATCCTAAAATCGCTCCAAGTAAGTCCTGGTATCCACGGACGAAGTCTTCTCCGGAAATCTCATTTTTGCCTTCCATTTTTAGTCTTTTGATAATTAGGGCGTCGGTTCCGCATTGGACGGCTAGACAATTGTTGTAGATAAAAGTTTTGCCGGGTTTGTAGGTGTTCAGATTTAACGGTTCTTGGTCTACGGCTAAAATTTTCATTTGTTTGCCCTTAATCCAGGTCCAGGCGGAGGGCCAGCTGGTCATGGCGCGCACTAGGCGTTCTATTTCCACGGCCGACTTGGTCCAATCCACGATACCATTTTCTTTTTTTAACATTTTAACATAAGTGGATTTGGTGGAGTCTTGGATTTGCGGGGTTAGCTTTCCTTGAATGTATTTTTTAATAGCTGGAGTAAGAATTTTACCGCTTAATTCGGCTAGCTTGTCTGAAAGAGTTAAGGCGGTTTCATCTTCGGCAATGGGCAAGGCTTCTTGATAAAGAATTGGTCCGGTGTCCAGAGTTTTGTCCATGAGCATAATTGTTACGCCGGTTTCTTTATCATTATTTAAAATTGGAGCTTGGATGACTGAAGCGCCACGATAGCGAGGGAGGAGTGAGGCGTGAACGTTAATACAACCATAGCGAGGGATATTAAGAATCGCTTCGGGAATAATTTGCGCATAGGCTGCGACGACGATTAAGTCCGGCTCCAAGTCGCGGATATTATCCAACACTTGCGTAATGGCTTGAGGTTGCCAGACTTCTAAATTATATTTCAAAGCTAATTCCTTGACCGGCGGGGGAGTAGGAGTAAGATTTCGACCGGCGGGCATATCCGGTTGAGTAATAACCGCTTTAATTAAAAAATCCGTATCGCGCGCTAAAGACTTTAACGCTGGCAAAGCGAAATCAGGGGTACCGATAAAAATAGTTCGTATTTGAGACATGTTTATAGGGTTTGTGCTTCGTGAATTTTCTTGGCTTTATCTATAAATAAAATTCCGTCCAGGTGATCTATTTCGTGTTGGATGACTCGGGCAAATAAACCTTCGGCTTCAATATGCTTGGGATTGCCGTCGGCCATGAGAAATTTAACACGAATTTTTTTGTGTCGTTTGACATCGCCAAACATATTCGGCACCGACAAACAACCTTCCTCATCCCAGTCTTTAGACAGTGATTTTTTGGTGATAATTGGATTAATCATCGGCATCACGCCGTCTTTGGTATTAACCGTGATTAAACGGATATTTTGGCCCACTTGTGGAGCAGCTAGACCGATGCCGTCTTTGGCTAGCATGGTTTCGGCCATATCGGTAACGAGCGCCTGAAAAGAGTCGTGCTTGATACGCGACTTATCTACCGGCACCGACTGACGGCGCAGTATTTCATTGGGATTGGCTATAATGCTTAATATTGACATATATTTGGCTATTAGGTATAAATATAGAGCTTAAGTTTTAATATATTAGCTCATTTTAAAGAAAAAATCAATTATTGATCAATATAAGGAGGTTTCATGACTGATTATCTGTATAACGGAGTTTATTACTTATTATTTGTTGCTTATGACGCCAAGAAGGGTAATCATTATCTGTTGAAAAGGGTAGAAAATGGAGAGATTATTCTTTTCCATGATACTCACAAGACTATGCGTTATTGTCCTATTCTTGATAAGGCTCGTCTTGAGAAAAAGAAGATTAAAGATCAAATTTACCTAAAAATTTCCTATCAAGGAAAAACTCACCATTATCAATTTAATTTTAATCGAAGGCTTTTTGAAAAAACAAAAGACGAGTAAGGATTAGATTGATGTCGGGCACAAAGGAGCGTTTTTAAAGCGCTCTTTTTTTATTTCAACGGTTGGTTATAATGTAATTATGTATTTATTCTCCTCTTGAGATCCGCCAGCTGGCGGACGCGTAGGGGAGGTGTGTGAATTTAAGTATGTTTAGTTAAGTAGAAAACACACCCCGGCCTATCGGCCACCCCTCTCAAGAGGGGAATTATAATCTTATGGAACAAGAATTTTCATCACTGGGCGATATTTTTAAAGCTAAAAATATTAAGCCAAAAATAAAACCACCGGCGCA
>Ga0172379_10002777_pt1 | contig 29833 bp, 28 predicted proteins | sample GrowelOW334metaG_FD_119756 | JGI IMG/M metagenome (GOLD analysis project Ga0172379, IMG submission 119756) | Groundwater microbial communities from an aquifer near a municipal landfill in Southern Ontario, Canada - Groundwater well OW334 metaG | ecosystem: Environmental > Aquatic > Deep...
AAATCGGATTGTTATATACTTTAAATATGTCAGAAGATATGGGCGGTTTAGAAATCGGGAAAAGCTTATCTCCAGTGGAAGGACAGGGAGTAAGAACCACAACTCCGGCGATGGCGGAGCAGGCGGGAGGGGGTAGTTGGCTGGATCGAGTGAAAAAAGCTGAAACTACTCAAAGTGAGATTTCACCGGGTGCGGCAGAACAGGTAACCCAGTTAAGCGTCGGAGAAGTGCGGAGGTTACTGAGACAGAATCCGGATCCGGAAACAGGAGCGGCTTTGACGTCTCGGTGGCAAAGCGAAGTGGCCAAACTAACAAAAAGGTACAGAGATGTGACCGGAGCGGCGATAGAAGGTTACGTGTTAAGACAATTAACAGGAAAAGAATTGGGGGTAACTGGGGAAGATAAGGAGAGGAGAGCTGCGGAAGAGGAGTTTATGAGAAGTGTGGATACCGAGGAAACAAAAGCAGTGTTGGCAGGAATTGTGGCAGATGAAAGGGTAGCCTTAGAGAAAAAAGAAGAACTTGGATGGAGAACTGCGGTGGTGGGAGAAGAAACTTGGGGACAAAAAAATGTGGTTAAGAAGACAGTAAGAGGTTGGGAAGAAGGAGTATTGATAGATGCAAAGCCGGTTTATGAGATGGGTCCAGAAGAAAGAGAGGAAAAGGCCGACAAGGAGACGGCAAGCAGAATTCAGGAAGAAGCAGAGGCGGCAGAAAAGGAGCGTCGGACGATGGATCCAAAGAAAGTGGCAGAAATTTTATTGAATTCAAGCAAATATTGGGGATTGGCATTGCTGGCTGATGAGGTGTTGGAGTTTGTTCAGGATGAAATAAAGGAAGGGGGACTAAAGAGCCCAAATCCGATCAGGGAGTATCGGAGATGGAAAGACGGGAGGAAACAAAAAGAGGGTCGAGAGAAAGAAGGGAAAGAGCGCTCTGAAGAACAGAAAGGGGAAGTACCAATTACACTAGAAGAAGCGGAAAAACTGGAAGCAGAGAAATTAAATAGATGGAATGAGGTGCGGGGAAGACTGATAGAACTATCTGAGAAAGAAAAGTCAGGTAAGGGACTGTTGCCGTCAGAATTAAAGGAAAAAGGGATTTTGAAAGACAGGCAGGAAGAGATGTGGAATGAATTTAAAGGGTCGGAAAATCAGGAGCAGGAACATGTAGGGTGGAAGGATGCGGTAGCGATGCAGATAGATGCTGCTGTAGAGAGAGACAGGCAAGCTGTTCAAGAACGGGCTAGCGTCTTGGTTCCGGAGGCGGCAACACCAAGGCGGAATCCTTTAGAGGAAATTGAGGCTTATTTGGATTCGGGGATTAATCAAATAAGGCGTTATGGAAAGGACGGAAATTTGCCACCCAATAAAAGCGAGGCCATACAGTTAGGGTGGTATGAGGGGGTAAAGAGAAATGTACAGGCAGCTGCATTGCAAGCAGAGTTGGCTTTATATACAGAGTTAAATTTAAAAGGAGGTAAGTGGGATGTAAAAATGGATGAAATTAAAATGAGTCTGAAAGAGTTGGGGATAGAGGTGGATTATCTGAATTTTGGCGTAGGAATAAAAGATACAACCAAGCAGAGATTGGGAGATTTAGCGGGAAGGTATGTGGATTATTTAAAAAGTGACGGACCGGATGCGTCAGAGATACAGAAAATTATAAAAGAGAGAGAAGAGGAGAAAGAAAGAGAAAAAAGAAAAACAGAAGCCGATGACAGCAGTGTGAGAAGTGGGGAGGATTCCGAAACAGAACACGGAGAAATTAGGCTAATGAATATTCACAGCCTGGAACGATATTTAGCGGGAAGACTAAAATATAAAAGTATTAAACCTGAGCAATTTGCGGCAGCAACACAGAGGCTGCAGGAGTTGGGAAGTAAAGGTGAAAATAATTCGTTGGGATTTGGTCTACAGATACTGTTAGGAGACCTGGTGGTTTCAGGAGAAAGAAACAAACCTGAAACGTATTTGGGAATGGGTTTCAGAGGGGAGCGGGCGGCCTTCTTAGAGTTGTTTAATAATGAATGTGTACGGACGGGAATGCGAGCGGTTTTGGATTTGGCCGGTTTTGATTTGAATTGTGGATTATCGGGTTCCGAAATAGCCGTTGGTTTGTCAAGCTCTGATCCGGAAGCGGTAAACACAACGATTGCAAGAATATTGCCAAACCGTAATAAACCAATGTGGAACGGTGGTCCAACGATTTGGGATATGAAAGAAGCACATCGAGCAGGTTTTTTCGAAACGGTGGCCGGAAAAATAGCCAATGAAACAAAAAAGGAAAAAGGAAGTTCAGATGTGGAGATAGGAGCTGTAGGTGCGATTAGATTTTTAAACCACACAGGCTTATTCGAATTTCTATCTGATAAGACCAGCGAACACGGATTATTTAATAATGAATTAGTAAGGGCATTCAGGCCGGAAAAAATGATGGTAGGGAGGATTATTGGTAAGGCACATGATTCAGTTATACAAGGGGATAAGCCGGTTGTTGACAGATATAACACAATAAAAGAGGAATTGCCTCATTTGGGTCTGTCAATAGAATCACCGATTCCAGGTGGGGACGGGCTGACTTTTTCTGAAATCTTTTTTCCGCCCGAAAGGTTGATGTTGCCATATCTTTTTGCGAAAGATGTGGTGGACGGATCAACTCTTTGGGACGCAATAGTTGACGGAAAAGAAATTAAAACTGAAGATTCGCAGTCGAAACAAAATACGACACAGGGGGTGGCGGGTTCAGAGCTAAGACTAAACACAGAACAGGAATTGTTTTTTAATGAATTCTTGAGAAGAATGGCGTTGGCTAAGGTGGACAAACTGTTATGGAATAAAAACGAAGAAGATACCCCACCAACCAGTGGTAATTGGGTGAAATCAGTAGAAAGACAATTAGTGGATATTGCTAAGGGTTTGGGATATGTCGGTAATCCGGAAGATGAAACCCAGAAGGTGAAGAATCCTTCAGATATAAAAACTTTGGGGGTGGAGGATGTAAAACGTTGCCCACAAATGAAGAGGCTGGCCAACTTCTTGGTTGCAAGAAAGATTCATGTTGATTTTGCTGTGGCGGCAGATGAGAGTTTGGTATTAGAAGCTAGAGATAAAGATAAACCAAAATTATCGGCTGATGTAGCTTTGGCATACCGATACGGGCTGGAAGGATGGATGTTTGCTGATAAGAGACTGGAGCGAGTATTAGAGATGAGAGCCAGACCAATGAGAACTAAGGAGTATAAGACTTACTATGAAGTTTTAAAAAATGATTCAGACCAGGACGCAATTGTGGCCAGAGAGATATTGCGAAGATTGGCTCAAGATGTTCCCGGGGCTAAAGATTTGTGGCTATCCTTTTGTAAAGGAGATCGTATAGAAGTGGACATTCCAGAGAGAGGGACGGTTATATGGAAAGGGTTGGAATTTTACGGTTCAACCAGAGGTGGGTTGGGGATTCATAGTGAGCCCGGAAAGTGGTACAAGCTGTGGTTGGATAAGAAGAGGGGATATAACGTGATAGGAGAAAATCAAATTAAGGCGGGGTGGTACGAAAAGACGAAGGGGATTTTAGATCTTAAATTTATTTAACGGTCGACAGTGGTGGGAGCTGTGGTTTCGGTTCCGGCCTGATCATGCTCGGCTTGTGCGATGGGAAAAGGCTGGGTTTTTTTTGAGATCTTTGTCTTGATTAAGTTAAGCAGTGAAACGAAACGTTTGAAATTGATACTGTTTTTCATAGAATGGAGATTAACGTCCTTCCACCCCGGTACTTGGAGGAGTGGTTCCGCTTCCAGCACTGGCAGCTTCTTGACGCGCAGATTCATTTACAATAGCCCTGTTTTTCGAGGTCTCTCTTAGGCCGGATCCGACTTCTTTTCCAGCATTAGTGAGTTGACCAACCGTATCTTTGACAGACCTTTCGATAAAGTCACTCAAGTCAGCAGATTTACAGAATGAGTTCCTGACAGAATTAACAATGTTAGGAACCATGGAGAAGAAGCCCATAAATATGAGGTATTGGAGAATCATTCCCCTGGGATATCCTGTTCCCGGGAATAGGGGGAGATCAAAGCCGGAACGAATGTGGGTACTGGTGGTATCGTTGGCAAAACCTGTGGGGTTGGTACCAAAGAATCCCCCACCGGTGGTGTTATCAAAAAACATAAAGATAAAAATGGAAAGGAGTGCATAAGTAACGAAGACAGAAGCGTTGCCGACGATACACAAAAACCACTTTTTAAAACCACCTGGAGAAGTGGGGAGGATATCCATAATAATCATGATTGGTCCAGCAATGGTCAGAAGCATGAGGGAAATATAAGCGACAATGAGCTGGCCTAAAATTCTGGCCCAGACGTAAATTGACCAAACGAAGAAACCTAAAAGAAATCCAACAACCGGAGCAAGTGCTGCCCAAACAACAGGGCCTGCAACCGTGGGTATAAGGACTATCGGAACGATTATCACCGCTAAAATACAAAGTATCGAAATAACGATGTAGACTCCCAGGAAGTGGCCGACAAAATCAAAATTACCAGTAAGTTGAGTTATGGCTGTCTGGAGGCCACCTGTGCTGGGATTAAAAATAGTGATGCCGGTGACACTTTCAGTAAAGCTGAGCAACCCCAATACAGCTGTAATGATCACATATACCATGTCGATGACAAAACCAACTATGGCGTAAGAGAAAGTGACAAGGACGAGGGAGATAACTAAACGAGGAATGACCATTTGGATGGTAACAGAGGCCTGAGCGGAAATTTTAGTTCTGAAGATGATCATGAAGCCGGCAACGATGAGGATGACCACGGCAATGAGGTAGGCCATGTTGCGGGTGGCAATCCAGAGACCGCGAATTGTGCCGATACCCAGTTTGTCATACCCCAACCCCTGAGCATAAGCAGGTGAAGCGATATTAAATTTGCTGGCGACATATTTAACTTCATCAACACCTGAGGCAATTTTGTCGGTAAAGATGAGTTTGGGGGCAAGGGCCATAACATAATAGGTTTGGCCGATCAAACCATATCTGGGAAGGGTTGTGCCGAGGTCGGCAAAAGGGTCGCGTTGACCGGTAACGTATTCAATGATTCCTTTTGCGAAGGTAACCATGTCACTAATTGTCTGGAAAAGTTCTATGGGGTTTTGAGCGTGACAAAAAGTACAAACCATATTTATAAGCGAATTAAATATCCAGGTTACCTGGGCGTAGGTATATCTTTCGCCAAAAATCTCATCGGGATTTGTCTGATCAAAAACTTTTTGTCCGAACTGGCGGAAGTCCTGGTTATACCAAGGCTGAGGAACCTGGGTGGCAAAAACAGCCCGACTGATGGCCGGAACTAAACTTAAACAGCTTTCGACATCAATTCCAGTGGTTGTGACGAAAGCAGACGGAGCGGCTACGGTTCCACAGACAAGGTCGGCACACCAATTGTTATTAGTGTCACAGGGCTGAGCTTTGACAGTGGGAAGGAGATAGCCGTAGAAAGAAGAAACCAACACAAGAAGTGAGAGAAAGAAAAGAGACACCTTTTTAACGAGAGGTTTCATGCTGGTGTTTATACTTTAAAACAAGGGATGTAAATAGGCAACAGAAACGGAATTAAAATCAGAAACAACTGAACTGGTTATAATCATTGACAGCTCTTTGAGTCCAATCAGGAATCTGGGGATATGGGGTTCCGTTAGGATTGTCAGGACAGTAACCGGCATAGGAAACCTGGCTTTGAGCAAAGATGTTGTTGTTCCAGTTACAGGTGGTGGGTCGGGAGGTATTGTTCAAGGAATAACCGGCGCAATTGCTTAGACCGGCGGCACCGGCAGGAACATAAGCAGTGCCAATGCTAAGAGCTTTGGCGGTAGCAAAAGCGGCATCCATAAAATTGCATCTGGAAACACGATCCTTGGAGTTGCGGGAAGGATCAATTTCCTCGACGGCGTTCCAAACCGCGTTGTCACCTTCGCCCAAATAGAACCAGTATCTGATCCAGCCAAACGGAGCCTGGGTGGCCTCGGATTCATTATCACAACGGGGCATGGGTTCTCCACCGCACCATTCGGGAATGCTCCACTTGAGAACATTTTCATCGTTGAACTGGCCGGCAAATTCGGTCCAGGTAGCACCCTCATGAAGCATGGTGGCGTAGATGGCTCCGGCTGAGACATGAAAAGTTTCTCCAGCGGCGGTTAAAATACCCCTGGCTAAATCTCCCAGATTGGAATTACAGATGCCGCAGGTACCGGAGGAGTTCTGGGAGGCCAAGTCGGTGATTAATTGAGTGTCACAGGCCGGACGGAAACGGGCACAACTGCCTCCGGGTCGGAGAAGGCACTGGAGATTCAGAGAGGGGTCCTTAGGTGTTCCAAGTAAGTAATCGGAAATACTGCCCAGGTAGGGGAAATAAAGAGCGGCTCCGCTGCCGGCTCCGGCAGTAACCCGAGTATCTATAAGATCCTGGCTAGTGCCGACATAACCTACACTGGTGACGGCGGGAATAGTGTCGTTTTTACCTGTTTCGATGTTGAGGGAACTGTTTTCGGAAAGAGGTAACTGAGGAAGCCAACGACGTAATAAGGATTGGGGGTTGGCAACCAAAAGATCATAAATCTTTTCTACAAACGGAGTTTTGGTGAAAGGATGGATCCGGGCAGCAGAGCGGAGATCGCGATTGGGCCAGGCAGGACAATGTGGGGGGTTGGGGGTAGCGGTGTGACCAGGGTAAGCCAACTCAGAATTGGTGGTGCAGTAAAAGTTGGCAGGCGGAGCATTACATTCGCCCTCCAAAAGTCCTTCACAGTCATAGTCGTTGGGGATGGGATATGTTTCAGTGGTACAAACGCCGGTGTAATCTCCAGTACAACTACTATCGAGTCCGGAGCAAAAGCTGTCAAACTGAGGGAGGGCTCCGACACATCTTACTCCAGTGAGCGGACGTTGGGTGCAGACTTGGTTGTAATCCGGTGCAGCCTGGGGTCCACAGCAAATCCAGCCGGCACGATCACCACCTCTGCCTTCACAACTAAACGGGTAAATCTCATGATAATCGCCGCTGACACAATCGTATTGAGTGGGAACACAGAAATAATCAGCGTCGGCATGCTGACACTCACTTAACCAGGGGCAGTTACCTTCAGAACCACCGTATCCACCCTGAAGTTCGTCGGTACAACATTGGGAAGTGGTGAGATTGCATTGACCATTGGCGGCGATACAGGGCTCGGTAACACAAAGAGTGCCATTGGAACTGGCTCCTAAATTACAACCACTAGAGCAGTCAATAACTTCACGGGGAGAGTATTGAAAGAGTTGGTAATAGGTGAGAGTGCCGTTGACGGCAGTACCCAACAATTTGTCACCCTGATTGCTGCGGGTTTCATCCAGATCACAAGTCGCATCACCTGGAGTATATAGGGCGGCAGGGGCAGCATGGTTTTCGATAACTTCGGTGTTACGGATCAAAGTACCATTGCTATATTCCCGTTGAATGGCAGTGACATCGTCAATACCCTGATGAAGACCTACCGCTTGTCTGACAAGTTGGTGATTATCATAGGAAAGTCCATTAGGGGAAGAGCTAGGGATCCAGGCACAACCTTCGTCAGCAGGACAGGTAGCCTGACTAGAGCTACCAGTACAGGAACTGGGTCCGGTGCAGGTACCGGCGGATGAAGTGATGGGTTGGTGAAGGGAATTAACCAACTGAGACAGTGCAATAGTGGAACGCAGATGAGGGAAATAAAGCCGGGAGTCGGTGGGGGCGTTGATCCAGAGACTAATGGCTAAAATCCGACCGTCAATATCAGCAGGTTGAAGGGAAGGAATGACACTGACGGTAATTTCACTAGTGGTGTCTTCCAGAGTGGAATAGGAAACATAGCGCTTGATCCATTCTTCATAAGGGTGGGAGGCAACCCAACTTAAACGGCGGCGGGAACCACTAGTATCGCAGGCTTCGGCCATGTCGGTACGAAGTGATGAAGCCACAGCACCAACCCGCAGGAGGATATCCCGACCCAAACTGAGAAGTTCATTAAGGGAATCCAAATCATTACCTAAAATGGACAGATTCATCATTATCATGATCTGGCTGGCATGCTGAAGGTCGAAATCCTGGGGAGGGAGAGAGGCAATTTGGATAATAGCGCGGCCAACCTGACCGAGGTTTTGGATACCTTCACGGAGAAGAATCCAGGCAAAATGAGCATTGTCAAAGATGTTGCCAAAAATAAGGTCAAATACAGAGGCCAGAACTTCAGTAATGTAATTCAGGTCAATATTCCTTTGGCAGGCAACTAAATAGTCGTGGTAGAAAGTTTCAATTCCGGCAGTGGCCAGGTTTTGTTTGAGCGGGTCACGGAAGTCTTTGGGAACAAGTTTATTAATCGGACCGGAGAAAGTAGTAATACGATTGTTGTCTACGACGGAGTAGGTATCTAAGGGGAGTTTTTCGGATTGCTGGATGGTGCCGTTTAGATACCAACTGAGATAGCCGTTTACTTTAGCCGAATCACTGATGGCGGCTTCGGTTTGACCGGAGAAGGGGAGATTGGCGCTTTCAAGGTTGATGGATACGGCCCAGCGGATTCTTTTGACGTAGCAAATATCGTAAGAAGTGGTGTTACAGCGGTAGAGAGACGAGGTGTCCTCTCCGGTCCAGCCACAACCCTGGTCATATGGGCAGGTGGCGGCGGAAGTGTAGGAACTACAGTTGGCGGTGAACGGGCCGATACATGATCCCTGCAAAACCGTAAGCGGGTTGGCCGGCATTACCGGCATATTACAGATATCGACCACGTCGGCGGTCTGAGTGGTGCCGGACAGGTTCATTGATTTGGCACAGTTGAAGGTCAGATAGAAATCTTCCGGGCTGGTAGACTGAGAAGCTTCGGGAAGTTTCCTGGGGATTAAAGGATCACAGGGGTTACCAGGGTAAGGGCGGAGAGGGTGAAATTCGCTTCGACTGCCGGTGTCTTCCGAGCAGGGATAGTTAAACGGATGAGGCCAGGGAGAGCGGGTGAAGTAACCTAAGGAAGGAGATTGAGCAGAGGCAGCCTGGGGAGTCAGAAAGAGAGAAATGAAAAATAGAAGAGTCAGGACTAGAGGCATTAGGAATATTTTAGCAGGAGGAGAGATTATTCACAGCCTGGAGTAATACAAATGTCGAAAGTGGTAAGGTCCACACCCAGAAAACCTCCCATTAATTTGAGAATGATCCAGGCGCTGAGCGTAATAATTAATCCGGCCAGGGAAAGGGTGATGGTTTGCCAGGCTTTGGAGGTAGCGTTTTTGTCAGCACCAGCTGAAATGTAGCCGTAACCACCAAAAAGTAGCATACCTAAAGAGGCCAGACCCATAAGGGCAATGACCGAAGAGATGCCGCTAATAAAAACCCCGTTTAAATTATGAATGTTGGCCGGGACATTGTTTAGCTGAGCGGAAACGGCCGCAGGAAGAAAAAACGGAAGCAGAAGGAAAACACCGGTTTTAACGAACGAAAATTTATTGGTGAGAAGAGTCATGACAGGTTTATCTTAATATATACCCGCGGCAGAAAAAAACAATCCCGGCAAGAAACCGGGATTGTTTGATCTTTGGAAAGATCTTGATCAGGTTCCAATCTGTTGGATGTTGACCTGAATAAGATTGATGCCAAAGAGAGCTCTGAGGATATAAAGCAGAGCATAGGCGGAGAAGACGATGGCCAAACCGACCAAGGCCGCAGTGATCTTTTTGCGGGCTTTTTCGGTGCCTTCTTTGTCGCCTCCAGCCAAGATCCACTGTAAACCACCCCAAAGCAAGACTACAAACGCGGCAACACCAGCTCCTCCTAACATAACGTTAAGGACGGTAGCCAGCATTTGCGAAGGAGTATAGGTCATCAACGGCTGATAATCAGTGCTGACGTTTGAGATAGAAAGCGGATCAGGGTTGGTTATGTCCTGAAGCTGTGCAAGAAGTCTGTTAAACATAAGATATCCTCACCTCCATTTCACGGAAAAGTATAGCACAAGCGGGGGAGAAAATTAAGATTATTGGATTGAAGTGATAGTGAAGCCAAGCAGGTCAACCCGGAAGACGGCGCGGAGGATAAAAACTATGGCGTAGGCGGAGAAGACCACGGCTAAACCGGTAACGGCAAACATGATCTTTTTGCGGGCTTTTTCGGCGGCATCTTTATCCCCGCTGGAAGTAATCCATTGGAATCCGCCGATGAGGAGATAAAGAAAAGCGGCAATGCCGGAACCACCCAGAAGCCAAAGAATAACAGTCCGGACATAACTGGAAGGGCGGAGGGCATAAAGATTTGTATAGGGGGAATCCGGGTCAAGAATGTTTATGGTTTGAGCCAGGGCGACCGGAGCGGAAGCAAGAGAATAAATCAGGACAGAAAAAAAAGTGATGATTGCGGGCATGGTTTAGGTTGAGTTTAACTGATGGAATTTTCAGTTACAAGGGCCGCAGGTGATCGGGGCACAGCCGGTGCCACCAGTGGAAACCCAAAGACCATTGGTGCACTGATAACAAGCACCGTAAAAGCCGGTGGAGGCTAAAGTGCCGTTGGTGGTACAAAGACCGATATTGAAACCGCCACAAGGACAACGGCCGCCGGTAGGGATAACCGACTGGCATTCGGAGCCGGAACAGATATAGCCGGAACTTCCACCGGATGTCCCTCCAGGTAAGGATGCAGAGGCACCCAGTCGAGTGAGGGGAATGCCGATAGCGTCAATATTAAAGACTGCCCGGATGACATAAAGAACGGCGTAAAGAGAGAAAACTATAGCCAGGCCAACCAAAGCGCGGGTGAGGGTTTTTTTAGCCCTGTCAGTGGCTTCTTTGTCGCCGCCGGCGGTAATCCAACCGACGCCGCCGATAAGCAGAAAAATGAAAGAGGCGACTCCGGCGAGACCGAATAAAACATTCAAAGCTGTGCGCAGGTAGTCCGAAGGAGTAATGTTTTGGAGGGTACGATAGTTGGTGTTGGAGGTGGTGATGCGAAGAGAGTCAGTTTGGGCGGACACGGGGAAAGTGAACATGAAGAAAACCAGGAAAAGGGAGGAGGTGAAAACAGTCAGCTTTTTAAGCATAAGAGTTATTGTCCGAGCGGGCGGATGTCAAAACCGATGAGGTCCACATTGAAAATGACCCGGGCAAGATACATGATGACGTAGGAAGAAAAGACAACAGCCAGACCAATGAGGGCGTTAAGGAGTTTTTTGCGGGCTTTTTCAATGGCGTCTTTATCGCTACCGGCGGTGATCCATTGAATTCCACCCCAAAGTAAAAAGACGAACGAAGCAACTCCGGCACCACCCAGAAGAACGTTGATGATAGTGACCAGATAGTCTGAAGGGGCCAAACCCTGAATGAAGGTGTAGTTGGGGTCGGGGACAGTGATGGAGATAGGGTCAGTCTCCTGAGCAAAAGCGGTTAGCGGAGATAAGAAGGTACCACCGGCAATCAGGCTAAAAAAACGAAAAAACCTGTGAGTTAGTGAGGTCATAATGAGGGTAAGGTCATCTGGAAGATGGAAATGCCGAAGAGGGTCTCGACTACCCAGGTGAGGGCAAATAAAGAGAGAACAACCAGAATACCGATAAGGGCGTTTTTGAGACTGGCGGTGGCTTTTTGGACGGCCTCTTTGTCGCCGCCGGCATTAATATAGGCAAGACCGGCCATAAGCAGGCGAATGAAAAAGAAAACTCCGGCTGCTCCGATGGCTACAGTGATGAAATTGCGAAGGTATAACTGGAAAATTTCTTCCGGACTATATGATGACCCGTTTACCGATGGGGACAGGACGGGGTTGTAAATACGGGCAAGTTCGGGGCTATGCATAAATTAAGGCATTAATTGGTCTAAGGTAACACCAAAGAAACCAATGTTTAATCCCAGGAGATTTCCAATAACTCCGGAGAGAGCAAAAGCCACGACAACGATAAACAAACCAAGAACTGAACTGGTGAGTTTTTTCTGAGCTGTCTGAACTGATTGCTTGTCTCCGCCGCTGCTCATCCAGGAATAACCGCTGGTGATCAACTGAATGAGAAAATATATACCGGCAATTAAAGTTAAGACCCCTATGACGTTGGAAATAAGGATGTCTAACTGTGTCGACGGAGAAGTCGGACCGGCGTGGGCATTAACGCTTAACGGGCCAATACCGTCGATATTTCCTAACGGAAGCTGAGTAATTAATTTGTGCATAAAAGTATTATTAGGGGGTAAATATTCTGGGACTAATCAGGATGTTCCAATAAGTCGGGCCGAAGATCAGCCGGCCAACTATAGCACCGATGAGAATGGATCCGGCGACAATAGTCAGTCCGATGACTGACCGCCAGATGCGCTCAACGGCTTTTTGGATCATTTTGGAATCACCACCCGCGGACAAATAGGCGTATCCAGCCATAATGAAGTTAAAAAGAGAATAGATGCCAGCAACGACTATGGACAGTTTGACCAGGTTGGAAACAAGAACGATCAGCCCGCCTCCGGTTGTACTGGTGGTGTAATTGACCACATTTAAACCTAATGGGCCATATGGGTTGTTGACGTTACCAAAAACTCCGAATAAAGACATGTTATTAGAGAATGGGTGAATTAAGAAAATTAATACCCGTAACGGTGGATATGATTTGGAGTATAAAATAGCTGGAGACAACAAGCAACAAGCCGAGGACTCCGTAGGTGATGGAATTTTTGCCCTGCTGCACCCGGCCAGGAGAGTTGGCCTGGCCTCCGTAGACAATCAGCATATATCCGCCATAGATAATCAGATACATAAATATAAGTCCGGCGACCATGATGACATTAGGTAGAAGCAGAGAAATGACACTGCCGAGCGACTCGTCACGAAAACGGTAAAATGTGTCTCCGAATTGAGTTTGTTGTCGAGAGAAGAAAGAAGAGCCGATGTTCACCTGGGCAGAGATTTTTGAGGGAAAGAGGAAGGAGAAAAGAGAAAAAAGGTAAAAAGGAAGATTGCGGGCGAGGATGGTTGGAACTTTGCGAATCATATTAGATTGGTGCCGGTAATGGTTTGAATGATCTGAAGGATAAAGAAGGCGGAAATAATTATGACCAAACCAATGGCGGAATTGGTCATACGTTTTAAAACTTCTTTGAGGCGGGCTTCGTCTCCCATGGCAGTCATGTAGGAAAAACCGGAAATAAGAAGCTGGTAGAGAAAATATAAACCAGCGGCGCCGATGGCAAACAGAAGGACCCGGGACATTATCTGACCCGGAAGAATATTGGCATCAGTGAACTGAGTACTGGGATTTTGATACCCATCGATGCTGATTTGGGCAAGATGCATAGTATATTTTTAGTCTAACACAATCAGGCTAGAGCAAGAACTTTAAACACCGAAACCATAAAGTTGGAGGTTAAAGATACGGACACCAATAAAGTTGAGTAAGAGCAAGGCGATGGAGATAAGTAACAAACCCAGTAGGGAGGAGACGAGCCAATCCTTGGCATTATTGACTTTTTTGACGTCACCACCGGCGGTGGTGATGAGAAAACCGGAGTAAGCAATAGTTACGAAGGCGGCTCCGGCAGCTATACCTAAAGACCAGTTAACAATCTGGCCAACCATCGCCTGAGGGTTGGAAGCGTTAATGCAGCCGATGGCAGTACGAATCCTACCTACCTGACCATCACAAAAAACTTCATTTGCAGACAGGGCGGAACTGCATTCACTTGAGCTGGTACAACAAAGAAACGGCTCAGTGTGATCCGCACCCGGCTCACAATCGATGGGGACGGTGGTGGGGCAACTATAATTGGTATCGGTTCTGCGATGAATAGACATATCACAAGCAGCTTTAACAGATGAAGGCGACATGGCAACAAGGGTGGAAAAGACGGAGAGAAGGGAGAAGATTAGGGTAAATTTTTTCATAAAATTTGTTTTTAAAGAAAAGCGGTTTAACTTCAGGTTAAGTAATGGGAATTACTTAGGTTAAGTGTAGCATACCGGCCGGATTTAATAATTCAGGCGGGGAGGCGACCTTCGATTTGAGGTTGATTTTAAACAGACAAAGTCGGTTTGAAGACACCAGCGATTAGAGACCAAAGCCAAAAAACTGAAGATTAAGGACGCGAACACCAAAGAAGTTGAGAAGCAAAACGGCAGTCGCAACAACTAAGAAACCAAGGATAGAGGTGGAAAGAAGATGAGAAGCATCTTTAACCTGATCTTCTTTGCCGGCAGCGGTGACAAAGAGAAATCCGGCGTAAACAATATTAAGGAAAAGAATTCCGGAACCAATTTTAATTGCCCAAGAGATAAGCTGGACAATCAGGGCCTGGGAGTCAGAGGCTCTGACACAGCCGACGGCAGTACGAATTACGCCGATTTCGTCGTTACAATAGATTTCGACGTTATCACCCGGGGTGGGGTGGGGACAGCCACCAGGGAGAAGGTTACATTGGGCTGCGGAAAGACAGCGATATCCGGCGGCTGTGTAAATACAGGAAAGGTCGGGTACAAGGCAGGTACCGCCAGTGCAACAAGGTTCGCTGGTGTGGCCGCAGCCACTATTGGGATCAATAGTGGGGGTGGGAGTAAGCGGGTTTTGAGGCGGACAAACATCCGGAACAGGCGAATTATTACAGCAGGCAAAGACGGGGTTGCCCAGGCTGGGGCAGCTGTTCATATTGGGACAACAGAAAGTGTGATTACCACCTCCGGCGCAGCTGGCATAGTTAGGGTCGCCAAGGTAATAGCAAGCGGCAGAAGCCGGGCGGGGAGAAAAGAGACCGAAGAAGACGGGAAAGAGGAATAGGAGCAAAAAACGGAGCTGGGGGGACATTGGATATAGTGTATCACGGTTGTTTGTTACAATTGTTTAACTTATGCGGATAAGAAAATTAGTACCATTACTATTAATAGGCGGGTTTTTTTGGTGGGGAGGGTCGGCAGCAGTAAAAGTCAGGGCGGAAGTATGTGATAACCCGGGGAGTCTGACTGACCCGGGGGTAATTTCCGGCTGCATAAGTAAATACAACGGAATTTTAGAAGCGATAGCCAAAGCCAATGCAACTAATAAGGAACAACTCGAATCGTTGCAGTCACAGGTGACAAAACTGCAGGGGCAGATTAAAAGTATGGATAAGCAACTGGTAGTATTACAGAAAAATATTTTTGACCGGGAGGTAAAAGTAGGAGTAAAGCGGGAATTGCTGGCAGCAAAAGTGAAACAGGATTACCTGCGCAGGCGGGACGAATCGGTAATGCTATTGCTGTTTTCAGCTGATTCGGCGGCAGATTTTTTCCGGGATGCAACTTACCGGAGTAAGCTGGCGAAGCTGGATAAAGAGATAATTGAATCGGTGGTGGGAGAGATCTCCAGCCTGAACAAACAATCAACGGAGTTGGCAACGCAAAAGACGAAACTGGCCGGGGTGCGGGATCAGGTGGACAAACAGGCTGACTTTCTGGAAGCGGAGGTAAAGAAGGCCAGTAATTATGAGGCAGATTTGGGCGGAAAAATTTCGGCGCTGACGGCCAGACAAAATGAACTACTGGCGGAAAAGACCGGGACATTTGCGACGTCAGTGGGGGATGTGCCGTTGGCGGATGACCCGGCGTCACGGCCTGATTACAACCCGGGATTCTCGCCGGCATTTGCAATGTTTTCTTTCGGGGCACCGCATTTTAAGGGAATGAGCCAGTACGGAGCATACGGACGGGCGAAAGCCGGACAATCGGTGGAAACAATTCTGAAGGCGTATTACGGTGACGGGATAGAGATAAAGAAGGATTATTCGACCGGAATAAATATCCGGGTGAACGGGTACGGGACGGTGGACATCGAAACATATGTGAAGCGAATATATGAGGTGCCGTCATCGTGGGGAGACTCCGGAGGAATGGAGGCGCTGAAGGCGCAGGCAGTGGCGGCCAGATCGTATGCGCTGGCATATACAAACAACGGGTCGGGGTCGATCTGCGCAACCGAAGCGTGCCAGGTGTATAAGCCGGCAAATAAAGGCGGAAAATGGGAAGAAGCGGTAAATGCCACCCGGGGGTGGGTGCTGGTGGCCGGGGGAAAGCCGTTTTCAGCCTGGTATGCGTCAACTTCAGGAGGACATCAGACGGCGTATACAAGCAACGGATATACTACGCCGGCTTTTTGGGATACAACTTCGAATTGGACAAAATGGGCCGACGGAGCATGGGAAAAGGCCGGCGGATCACCCTGGTTTTATAAGGGGTGGTACAAGTCCCGGTCGGGAAAGTCATGCGGACGGAATCATCCCTGGCTGAACCAGGGAGAATTTGCGGATATCGTAAATGCGGCAATTGTGGTGGACCGGGGCGGGGATGTGAGCGGAATATTTCCGGAAGATGTGAGGAGCTGCTGGGGCGGGAGCGACAATCCCTGGTCAAAGGAGCGGCTGGCGGCAGAGGCGGATAAAAACGGCGGCAAGGTAACAAGTGTGTCGTCGGTAAAAGTGGAGCACGGAAATAACGGGCTGACAAACAGGGTAATCTTGGGAACGAACCGGGGGGAGGTCAGTATCTCAGGTGAAAACTTTAAAAAAGCGTTCAACTTAAGGGCACCGGGAGCACTGGCACTAAAAAGCGGGTTGTTTAATATCGAAAAGAAGTGAGGTAGTGTAGAATTCAGATATGCCGGATGTATACATGGCGGGGGAGGAAAAAAAGCCGCTACCAACTAAAGAAGCAGCTCCGACGGGTGAAAAGGGGCAAACAGGTCCGGACTTAAAAGAGGCGGCCAGAAAGCATATCGGAGAAGTGCTGACTCGGGTGGGAGAAACACCCCGAAAAGAATTAGGCGGGGCATATACGGTGTATCCGGAGGTGAGTTTTATTCAGGAACAAAAAGATGAGGAAGTGGTATTGGTGCTCAGGGCACATCCGATAACAAATGTGAAATGGTTACTGGTAGTGATCGGAGCGTTGTTGCTACCGGAAATATTAATAATGCTGGGTGCGCTGGCAGAAGTGCCGTACAAGATAATATTTGTCGGCAGGCTGGTGTGGTACCTGATGATGTTGGGCTATTCATTTGAGAGATTCCTGACGTGGTATTATTCGGTGTTTATTATCACAAACGAACGGATAATTGATGTGGACTTTGTTAATTTACTGTACCGGGTGATGTCATATGCCAACCTGAACCACATCGAAGAACCGGCAATGGTATCAGGCGGATTTATCAGATCGTTTTTTAAGTACGGAGATGTGGTGGTGCCGACAGCAGCGGAAAAATCCACCATTGAAGCGAATGATGTACCTTATCCGGATAAAGTAATCAGAATTATTTCAGAGTTATCCGAAGATTTGGAGAAAAGGAGGGAACGTGGGGAATGAACCAACTGGATTAATTTGGTGGAATACATTTTCCCAGACCGGGCCGGAACTAATCCTGAAGTGGTTTCTGGTGGCGGGGATGGTAATGTATGTGTTTTTTGCACTGGTAATGATCAGACAGGTGGGAATAATGACGGAGACGTTTGAATCGGAAGTGAACGGGACAGTGAAGACATTTGCCGGGCTGCATTTATTGATGGCACTATTTTTATTGATAGTGGCAATAGTTTTACTGTAGGTTTTGGCCGAGGTTCTGAGCGTGTGTTATCCTTTTAAGTAATATGAGGCCGACTGTAGGGAAAATGATTGGCAGCTCAGGGAGCAGATTCTGGGGGCAGGTGCACGATTTTGTACCCGAAGAACCACAGAAGGTACTGACCAAAGGCCGAATGATTGCAGCTTTGGGTATAGATACGGGAGGAGAGGCAGATCAGGTAGAAGTGGTGAAAGTGGGCAGAGAAATTCTGGGCAGACTGCACGAATTATATTTCGGACAGGAAGAAGAGAAGCCGATGGAGGCGTTACGGTCGGCGATAGAAAAACTGACGGAAGAGTTCGGACAGGTGGATGTGGCAGTGCTGGTGATTGCCGGGCGGTTTGGCTATATCGGGGGGGGAGGAAAGGCCGGGGTGTGGATAAAGACGGAGGACAAGCAGGGATTTCTGATCCAGGGTCAGCAGAGAGAGGCCGGAGTGCAGGTATTAAGCGGAAAAATCAGGCCGGGAATGGTAGTGCTTCTGGGAAACGGAATTTTCTGGCAGGGACCGGCAGTGGATAGTTTGGGGAGTATCGCTACGGCTGCCGGCAGAGATATGGACGAAGCCGTGGAGCTGCTGACCGAGAAATCAGGCGGAGATGCGCCGGGGGCGGTAGCGGCGCTGGTTTATATAACTGCGGAAGAGGTACAGGAAGAGGCCGAAGAGGGAACACCGACCGAGGAGAAAGCGGCAGCCGAACCGGAAATCCGGCCGCAGCCGATGATAAACAGAAACAATAAATTGTGGCAGAAGTGGTCGGGGTGGTGGGGAAGGATTTATTTGAGACGGGGAGACAGAGAAGCACAACGAAAGAAAATGCGGTATATCGGTGTGGGGCTTTTGGCGGCATTGATGCTGATGGTCGGGGTGGGACAGCTGATTAATACCAAGAGAGTGAATAATAATTCGCTACGAAATGAGGCGATAGAGAAACTGGCGGCGGATTTTAAAGACGCATCCGGAATGGTGGATTTAAATCCGGCCAAAAGCAAGCAAACACTGCTGGCGATAAAAGACCAGCTGGAAACATATAAGGGCGAGAAGAAACCGGACCCGCGGATAACGGAGATTTTAGCCAATTGGGACGGAGTGTGGACTAAGGCCCTGGGAATTGTGAGGGCGGAACAAACAGAACTAATAGACTTAAACCTGGTCAGGGAAGGAATGACGGCCGGGGCTTTAACCTGGGCCGATGACAAATTGTATGCATTAGACGTACAGGGAAACCGGGTGGTGGAAGTGGACACAGATAACGGGTCGGGAAAAGTGGTCGGCGGCGGGCAGAGCCTGACGGGAGCCAGACTGATAGCAGGATATCCGGGGAAGGTAATGGTAGTGTCGGAAACGGGAATGGTAGAGATGGGAGTGGCAGAGCCGCGGATAAAGGCAGATGAAATAACCGCAAGAGTCAAAGGAATAGAACTGTTTGGGGGAAATGTATATGCGCTGGATGCTGACGGCGGGGAAATCTGGAGATATGCGGCCAAAGGGGAGACGTTTGCGGCCGGACAGAAATGGCTGGCAGACGACGAGGACCGGGAGGGAATTAAAACCGGAACCGATCTGGCGATAGACGGAAGTATCTGGGTGGTTAAATCCGGAGGAATCGTAAAGTTTACCCGGGGAGTCGGGGAGGGGTTTGAGATTCAGGATCTGGATCAGCCGTGGGGACAGGGAGCAAAAATATATACGGATGAAGAATCCGAAAAATTGTATATTCTGGATCCGGCCAATGCCCGGGTAGTGGTAGTCGGGAAAGACGGAAAGTACGTGAAGCAGTACACAAATCAGGCCTGGACGCAGGCAAAGGATCTGATAGTGAATGAAAAAAGGGGAAAGATTTTCTTGCCGATGGATGGTAAAGTGTGGATGACGGGGTTGTGATATGAAGGTGATCAACAAACAAGCGCATTTTGATTATGAGCTGGGGGAAAGGGTTGAGGCGGGGGTAGAACTGACCGGGGCGGAGGCGAAGTCGTGTATGCTGGGACAGGTGGAAATGGGGCAGGCACAGGTGAGAATCAGACCGAATAAGTTCGGCGGAACGGAAGCGTGGATTTGGAATCTGCAGATTTTTCCCTACAAACATGCGGACAATGCCGGTTACGATCCGAAGAGACCGCGGAGACTACTGCTACACCAGAAAGAAATAACTGATTTAAATATCAGAATGCGGCAGACCAACCGATTGCTGGTCCCGACGGCGATGTATACCAAAAGCGATAGGGTAAAAGTGGAGTTGGCTTTAGCCCGGGGAAAGAAAAAATATGAAAAGCGGGAAGCGATTAAAAAACGGGAGGAGAGGAAAAACGGCGGGTTTATCTAATTCAGGATAGCAGTGCAGTTGTAAATTTTGTTTCGGAAAAGTTTCTGGGTTAAGACCGACGCAGAATAATTTACTGGTGGAGATGGTGAGAAATAATTGGAACCAAGTGGTGGAATACATCTTTCGTTGGTATCCCATCCTGAATCAGTGCCAGAAAAGGCGGGAACTGAGGCTAAATTGGCAACTTAACCCTGTCTATTAAGACACATATTGTTATATGAACTATGTGATATAGTGGGTTTGATGCCAAAGACTGAATTTGAGAAAACCATAGAGACAGACACAGGTATGACTGTGAAGGAAATTCGGGGAACCCCTTTGGACGAACTGAGAGCAAGAGCTGAGCAGAAGTTGGGGAAACCGATTGAGGTTACTGGAACACACCATGGGGTAACAATTGTTTCGCACGCTGAAGTGGAAAAGATACTGGATAAGGCTCTTAAGAAATAGTTTGTTGATTGACTTGACGATTGGTGTATATTGTACGTAGATATGTCTAAGGCTGTAATATTACAAGGAAGGGAATCGGAGCGGCTTACGGTAGTAGAGGAGCGTTTTCAGGCAAGTTTTGAAAAGAGTGGTGGACAGGGTAGCTGGGAAGAAGCTGGAATGAGAGCAAGTAAAAAAGTTTCTGCTGGAGAACCATTAACAGAAGAAGAGCAGGTGGCACGAAATCTTGGAATTGCTTATTATGGAGCTGCGACACGTATACACAACGAGGTATACAAGGCAAGGTAACTGAACTTTCGCCAAGCGATTGTTGAATATTATAGGCCTGTTAATACTTATTTAGATTAGTTTAGAATTTGTCCCTTTTACCTATGAGAAGGGGTCATTTCATGCATCATTATTCCTGGGAACTTTGGGTTCACTGGTCACCACACACCCTGTAGTGAAAGGATGGCTGGTACCCGAAGAACCGAGAGTAGGGTTGGGGGCGGTGGATGTATCAGGTTTGGGTTTTGGGTTGTGTTGGAAGAAGACGACTTGGATGGTGTCTTGTTTTGATGGAGTTGAAGTATCTGACATAGATTAATTTTATCCTTACTGGCAAATTGGTGGTTGACTTATAGCTTTCTATGGTCTACTATAGTCTGGTATGGCAATACAAGATGACGAGGAAAAATATAATTTACAGCTACTGCGAGGCTGGCAGAGGAACCAATTGGCTTTATTGAAGTTGTTTGCAGAGAAACCAGTTATAACCCAAACTTATATATCAGGTGCGAGCGGTCTTCGGCCAGGGTCATTTGAGATGGGTGGAAAGATAACCGCTCTTGCCCGTTCAAAATTGATTCAAAAGGCAGGCAGAGATGAGAATGGACAAATGATGTGGCAGTTGAATGAAAAGCGGGTAAACAGGGAGGAACTGGAGAAACTATTGGATTCATTGGATTTGGGAGAAGTAGCTGATTGGGCGAAAGATTTACCTTTTGCAAAAAGAATTAAAAAATAGCGTCTTTGTTTCGCATCTACGTTTAGTTGGTGACTTCTAGCGTAGGCAAGGTGAGCAAAGCCCCAAAAGGGTCAGAGTGATAATTTCGGGCGCCATTACAAGCAAATTTGTAGTGGCAAATGACCCAAAATATCACCATAAAACAAGCCAGATTAAAGCTGGGAAAGAAAGCTGAAAACATGAGCGATGAACAGGTCAAGCAAGTGTTAAATTTCATGTACACCCTGTGTGAGCGGGTTGTTGACACTTTGGAAGTGAGAAAGGAGAAGTGTGAAGCCTAGAGCACTGATATATTGCAGGGTAAGTTCAATGAGGCAAGTGGTGGAGGGACACGGAAACGAGAGCCAGGAACAGAGATGTAGGGCATATGCTGATAGTAAAGGTTATTTGGTTGATAAAGTGTTTGCGGATGATGGGGTTTCAGGAGCATTGTTTGATAGGCCAAAAATGAAGGAGCTGATTGCATACTTGGATATGTTTCCGACGGTAAAGTTTGTGATTATTTTTGACGATGTAAGTCGATTTGCGAGGGATTTGAAGACGCACTTGTTGTTGCGTTCAGAGCTAATGTCCAGAGGTGCGAAGTTGGAGTGTCCAAACTTTAGTTTCGAAGATAGTCCTGAGGGTGAGTTTGCAGAAAACATTTCTGCAGCCAGTGCTCAGTACGATAGGCAAAAGAATAGGAGACAGGTAATACAGAAGATGAAGGCTAGGATGGAAATGGGTTGTTGGCCGCTGTGCTTACCACCAGGACTCAAGTATGTGAAGACAGAATCCTATGGGAAGGTACCGATGCCAGATGAGCCATTAGCTGGTATTTTTAAAGAGGCGATAGAGGGGTATCGGGATGGACTGTTGTTGACTTTGGAAGAAGTGAGAAAGTTTATTTTGGGTAAATATAAGCAGTTCGGGGTTAACAGAAAGCTATCACTTAGGGGAACAGATGATATTTTGAAGGAGTTGCTATATACAGGCTGGATTGAGTATCCTGATTGGGAGGTAAAACTGCGGGAAGGTAGGGGGCAAGGGTTTATATCACTGGAGACTTATCGAACTGTGCAGGAAATTATGCAGGGGAAGCGAAAACCAAGATTGAGAAGTGATTACAACCTGGATTTTCCCGCTAGAGGAATTGTGGCTTGTGCGGGGTGCGGAAAGCCATTAACTGCCAGTTGGAATACAGGAAGAAATAAGAGGTATCCGAACTATTGGTGTAAGACTGCGGGATGTCAGTATAGGTACAAAACTGTAGCCAGGAAGACGTTGGAAGATGGTTTTGCCGTCTTGTTAAAGAGTGAGGAATTGCCATCAGGAGCGTTTGATTTGGCGACTGAGGTTCTATTGGATGTATGGGTGCAGAAGAAACAGGAAGAAGACGCTATCAGGGAGCAGTCAGAAAAACGGGTAGCTGAGTTTGATGGGCTGATAACTAATCTGACCACTAGAGTAGCCAGGACGGCGGATGAGAACCTGGTGACAAACTACGAGAAGGAAATTAGGAGTCTGATGAGCAAAAAAGCAGAGCTGGATAAGGGAGATGGGGGTCGGAAATACACTGATGAACAGTTTGGAACCGCCAGTAGAAGAGTGGTGGACATACTAAAAGACCCCTTAGGGATGTGGAATAGTGATGAATTTGAAGATAAGAGAATTATTGCGGAGATGTATTTTGAAGAGAGACCTAGGTATGATTACATTTCTGGGTTTGGAACCGTTAGTTTAGCTCTTCCTATAGCGATAATTCGTGATTTTGCAGAGGAAAAAAGCAGTTTGGTGGAGATGGAGGGAGTTGAACCCTCATCTGCATAGACTTGAATTCCATGAATGTCACAAGCTTAGTTGAAATAAAGCCTTCAACGGCTCTCAGTTGATTAATCTTTTCTTTCGTGTGGCCAACCGATTAGCCGTTCGAAAGAGCATTCTGATTTGGTTTGACCTCCCAGAAACAACAATCAGGAAAGCTGTTTAAGGAAAGCCAGGTCGTACCTGCTTAAGCGAATGCCACGCGGGGTGCGAACTGGTTGATAGTGGTGAAGGGGTTAACCTTCGCGAGCAAACTATCAAAACGTGCTTTTAAATTAGCACTTTGGTTTGAACTTAGTTTACGAGTTAATTCAGCCTCGGCTTGATGGAATTTCAAGGTGCCTACACATCGATACCCGGCATCCCCAATCGGCCTATATTCTAACATTTTTGAGCTCAAAATGCCAGTTTAGAAGGGAGGGGCAGCCATAAATAGTAAGTTGGGGGAGAAATTGATTAAAATAATCTCTCGTGGAGAGGTTTATGAAAGTGCTGGACTTGGTGTTTCCGAAGAGATGCGCAGGCTGCGGGCGGATAGGCAGTTATATCTGTCAGGAGTGTGAGGTGGGGAGGTGGGAAGAGGAGCAGGTATGTCCCAGCTGCGGAAGAAAATCCGCCTATGGAGAACGGCACCTGCGCTGTACAGACAGGAGTCTGGACGGAGTGGTAAGTCTGTATGCATATGACGGATTGGTAAAAAGAATAATTGAGAAAGCGAAGCATAAAGGCTGTTTTGACCTGCTGAATGAGCTGATTTCCGGGGAGAGTAAATGGGGAGACAGACAGGATTTAAGCCATTGGAGCAGATGGGTAAAAGAAAACGAGCCGGTGATAGTGCCGGTGCCCCTGGGGCGGAGAAAAGAAAGGGAAAGAGGGTTTAATCAGGCGGAAATTATCGGATTGAGACTGGGACAAAATCTAGGTTTAAAAGTTAAGAACGGGCTGGTGCGGATTAAAGATGCGGACAAATATACAGGCAGAAACAGGGCGGAAAGAGAGAAGATATTAAACGGTGCATTTATGGTAAGGCCACAGTTTAAATCAGGTTTAAAGGACCAGAAAGTACTATTGGTAGATGATATTTGGACAACCGGGGCAACACTAAGGGAGTGCGGCCGGGTACTGAGGGAAGCCGGGGTCAGGCAGGTGTGGGGGTGGGTGGTAGCGGAACGGGGATAGGCTGGGGCCGGGTGGCAGTGGCCACAAAAGCGGCTAAGGGAACCCTTTCGGCAAGAGGAATTTCCGGAGGGGGAGGAAGTTCGGGGACGGATGAGGGAGTTTCCGGCAACCGGGGCGGTTCGGGCGGCGGATTGAAAGCCGGAGCTGATTCGGAAGAGGAGGTAGTTTCGGGGAGAGGGGGCAGATTTACATCAGAGGCTTGGGTTTCGGGTGAAGAGACTGAAGACGCTGGGGTCTCAGGAACAGAAGCGGTGGCCGGGGTCTCCGGTTGGGAAGGGGAAACTGCCGGAGTTTCCTGAGTATTTGCGCGGAGGTGCTTAAGCAGGGAAATGAACTCAGTTGCTTCCTGAGAGGTCTGAATTAATTCATCAAAATCTTCCTGCCAAGGCTGCCCGGCAATGGCTTTCTGAAGGATTTGCAGAGCAATCATCAGGGCGATAAGGATTTCCAAAATGGCACCCAGTCTGGACATTTTTTCGCGATCATTACGAAAGCTTTCAGAATTGTTCATAGCGGTGGAAAGAGCGTCAATGACCTGACGCTGATCTGAAGGGATGTCCAGTAATCTGATTTCGGCTGAGACGTCGGCTAGTTGAGCGGCGATAGGCTGAATGGTTTCCGGGAGAAGTCCGGCGATTTCCACAGGACTGAGTTCCTGGGGATTTTTCCCCTGGCTGATCAGTTGCTGCTGAACAGCCGATTCGATCTGATTTAGGCCGACAATATTGATAATGGCGGTAGCGGCGGTTTCGGCCGTACGCAGATCCGAAGCGGTGAAGGCTTCCGAAGCACGTAGGCCGGCATCGTAAACGGCACGGTGGTCAGGCCGGGAAAGTTCGGTGTAAGCGGCAGTCAGAAGTTTGGTAGCTTCTTCACCCTCAGGGTTTTTGTCGGGGTGGAACTGCTGAACTAAATCCCTAAAGGCCTGGCGGATTTGTTCCGGAGTAGCGTCAGAGGTTAATCCCAGACGATCATAGTAGTTTTGACTGGAAGTGATTTCCGGCAGAGGGGGAGACGGAGGCAGAGATTCTGCAGGAGGAGAGAAGGAGGGTTCAGGACGGGGAGGGGTTTCATTTGAGGGGGGAGACGAAGGTAAAGACTCTGAGGAAGGTTGAGGGTAGGGGGAGGAGGGATTTTCCGGGAATGGAGCCGGAGAGGCAACAGACTCAGGTTTAATGGGGGTACCAATTTCCGGTGGTCTTACGACTGCAACAGCAGGAGCTGGCTCCAGCCGGATGGGCGGAACCTGGGCGACGGATTCAGGGAGAGCAAGACCTTCCGGCATGAATTAAGCATAACATTTCAGATGTAAAAAGGAATTTTTTAGCAAAATCAATTGGTGTTTTGGAGATATATTTGAGAAAATGTGCAGGCGGGGAGGATATGCCGATCGGCTAAGGCAATGGTTTGCTAAACCATGACGGGGAAACTCGTCGGAGGGTTCGACTCCCTCATCCTCCGCAAAAAGACAGGACCAACATTTGGGGGCGGGGCTGAAGAAGTAAAACTGATTAGGATTTAGGAGTTTTACCGGGCGGAAGGGGCGAGATTCGAACTCGCGGTAGCCTTGCAGCTACAAAGGTTTTCAAGACCTTCGCACTAGACCCCTATGCGACCCTTCCGAGTTGGCTTAAAAAGCCAGTTTTAGCTCGGGGAAATTATACCATCGGGTGTGCTATATTAGATTCATGCCAGAGGAGAAGCCGGTGGAACAGGAAAAGACGCTATTAACCTGGAAAGCAAGGTCACGGCCATATAACCCAGACCAGGAAAAGACCCGGTCAGTGATTTTGGTGTTGGGAGTATTAATAACTTTAGTGCTGGTTTTTGCCGGGGAGTGGATGCTGATAGTGCTAATGGCAGCCGGAGCGTTTTACTATTATGCCCAGAATAAAACCGCACCGGAGGTGGTGGAATATTCGATAACCAATAAGGGTTTGAGAGCCTACGGGCGGCTGTACTTATGGTGGGAATTCAAGCGGTGGTGGATGGAGCCGAAAGCGAAGGAAATTTTATTGGTACTCGATTTACAGTCGGGGATGATGGGAAGGATGTATATTCCGATCGGGAATGCCAAAGAGGAGGAGATAGGGAAGGCACTGGAGAAATATCTGATGAACGAAAAACCTCAGGAGACGCCGGTGGACAAGATGACGAAGTGGGTGGGGGAGAAATTTCCGTTGGAAAACAAGATTTAGCTGGTGGTGCTCTCTGTGAGAATCGAACTCACATCAGCAGTTCCGGAAACTGCTACTCTATCCATTGAGCTAAGAGAGCAAATACGACCGGGGTTATTTTAACAATTCCAACCGAGCTATTCTATTCAGGTGATTTTCCGAAAAGAAACGTAAGGGTTTGGAGCAGGCGAGTTGATTTCCAAATCTAACCCGGCAAGGTTTTCTAGAAGAAATCCAAACCAGTTTTGCGCGTGTTCGGCGGAGAGGGTGGGATTTGAACCCACGATGAGGTTTCCCCCATACAGCTTTTCGAGAGCTGCGCCTTCAACCACTCGGCCACCTCTCCAGAAAGTGATTTGAGTGCTCCCGGACCGAATCGGACGGTCATCTTGTGTTCCGCAAACACAAACTCTATCCATTGAGCTACGGGAGCAAAAGCCTTATTAAGGCGGTTGAGGCTAATTTTAACATTGAGATAGGATAAAATCGCCTAATGAAACACTGGCTCAGGGCGGCGGGAGTGGGGGGAGCGGTACTTTTGTGGGGGATATTCTTTCTCTCGGCGTATAAAAACCTGGATCCGGATTTCGGGTGGCATCTGCAGGTGGGAAGAAAGCTGTGGACCGAGGGGATGCCCAAGACCGACCCGTTTTCTTATACAATGCCGAGCTGGCCGTGGGTGGATCACGGCAGGGGGTCGGATATGGGGATTGCCTGGCTGTATGACCGGGTGGGGATGACAGGGCTGGCAGTAATTGCGGCAACGACAGTTATATTGGCTTTGGGGGTGGTTATACCCCGGGAGTTGTGGGGGTGGGCGGCTCTGCCGCTGCTTTTGGGCAGCGGGGTACTTTTAACCAGAAGCGGGGTAAGACCGCAGGTGGAAGACTGGGTGTTTTTGGCAGTTATACTTAAACTGCAGGAGCGAAAAGAACGGTGGCGGAAGTGGCGATGGCTGGTGCCGGCAGGGTTTGCCGTGTGGGCTAATCTGCACGGAGGATTCGGGGTGGGGCTGGCGGTAATCGCAGTAAATCTAACTGCGGGGTGGTGGCGGGGGGAGAGCCGGCAGATAAAAGATGCGGCGGTTTTAGGTCTGTCAGGACTGGCGACTTTGATTACTCCATACGGGATAAAACTGTGGGAGGAAATTTATCTGACAATGACGGATACACACCTGCACGGAGCAATTGTAGAGTGGCAGCCGTTTTTTACCAAACTGGATTTAGGGTTTTGGCTTTTGGTGGCAATACTTTTAGTGATTCTGAAGGTAAAGACAAAGAGGTATCCGGTAACAATGTGGGCGGTTTTGGGGGGATTGTTTCTGGCGGCACTATCAAGCCTGAGAAATATGCCGTTTTTTGTACTGGCAATAATTCCGGTAATTGCCGACTGGATAAGGTCCGTGTGGACGGAATTTAAAAATGATCCGGAAAAGGCAAGAAGAGCAAAGATATTTTATGCCGGAGTGACGGCAATCGGAGCGGTGGTATTTATGATAGAGGTGGGAGTGCCGATCTGGAAAATCACCCAGGGGCGGTGGATGGTTTATCCGGAAAAGGCAGTAGAGTATTTAAGGGCAGAGGGGTTTGAGGGAAGATTATTTTCGGTGTACGGGTGGGGAGGGTATCTGATTTGGAAACTGCCGGAGGAGAAAGTGTTTATTGACGGAAGGATGCCCAGCTGGAGATGGAAAGGACCGGAAGGAGAGAGCGACTGGGCGTTTAAGGAATACGAAAAAGCGGTCTCGGGTGATTTTGAGACGGTTTTTGAAAAATACGGGGTAGGGACAGTGCTGTGGGGAACGGGAAATGCGGATAAAAAAACGGGCTGGTTGGGAAAGCTGCTTTATGAAAAACAGCCGCAGGCAAAAACACTGACGGAGGTTTTGGCGGAGAAGGGTTGGGTAGAAAAGTATCGGGACGAAACGGCGGTGGTATGGGAAAGGCCTTAACCAATCCAGTACCAATCGGAGAAATAGAGGGAAACGAGGAATAAAAGAGGTATCCAGAGAAGCAGGATAAGGCGAAAAATCCAGGAATTGGAGCGGACGGCTAAGTAAAGGAAAAGCGGAAATGAGGCAGACTGATAACGGCTGAAGGACATGAGATCACGGGTAAAAAAGGGGACAGCCCAAAGAGAAAAAGCGTACCACCAGAGCGGGCGGGGAAGACGGCGACGGGAAAGAAACAGCAGAAACAGCGAAAAATAACAAACGATAACGTCGATGACGGAGTAATGAAAGTAGTGCAGGGGGAAACCGGAAAGATGTGAAATTATGAAGAAGTTGCGGAAGAAAGCCAAAGGGGTTGAAGCCAGATACCAGGAGGATAGCGCCTGCTGGAAGAAGAAGAGATTGCCGGTAGTGAAATAGTTTATGGCCAGCCAGACACCCAGGCCGGCGAGACTGATGAAACCGGAGAGAAGAAATTTCGACCAGGAGATGTGTTTGAGAAAAAGGTGCCGGCAGAGAACGACAGCAAAAATAAGCAAAGACGGCAGGGCTAAACCCTTGACGGTACTAAGCAGGGCAAGAAAGACGGCCGAGAGAAGGAAATTGCGGTTGAGAAGGAAATAAAAAAACCACAACGAGAGGAGGAGCTGCAGATTTTCGGCAAAATAACTGCGGTAAAAGACGGAGAAGGGGAAAGTAAACAGCAGCCAGGCGGTTTTGGCGGCGACGGAAGGAGTGAATTTACGGGAAAAAATCAGGTAGACGGAGACGAAATTCAGCAAGAGAAGGAGGTTGGAGACGATAAAGGCGGAAATTTCCAGATCGGAAAAGATAAACGAGGCGGCCCGGATCAGAACGGGGAAGAGGGGAAAGTAAGCATAGGTGAGATTGTCCAAGGTGGATTTATTGCCGATATCTGCAGGGGATCCGGGAATGAAACGATAGCCGTCACCGGCAATTTTTAAGTACCATTGGGCATCAAACTGGGCCAGGGCGGAAAATAAACTGAAGGGTTTACCCACCGAACGGGGATCGGTTAAATAGTGGTGGGAGTTGAATTCGTAATTGGTTAAATTAAACGGAATGACCGGATGGAAGAAAACGATGAAAAGGTAGAGGGAGAGGTTAAAAAGAGTGAATAAAAGGGTGTGTTTTAAAAGCCCCCGAGACCAAGCGGTTTTTAACATGATAAAATTCTACATCACGGAGAGGTCGCATAGTGGTCTAGTGCGTGCGCTTGGAGAGCGCATGTCGCCGCAAGGTGACCGGGAGTTCGAATCTCCCCCTCTCCGCCAAATTTTTGAACGGTCTTTTTAATCACAATTCCA
>Ga0172379_10002778_pt1 | contig 29833 bp, 29 predicted proteins | sample GrowelOW334metaG_FD_119756 | JGI IMG/M metagenome (GOLD analysis project Ga0172379, IMG submission 119756) | Groundwater microbial communities from an aquifer near a municipal landfill in Southern Ontario, Canada - Groundwater well OW334 metaG | ecosystem: Environmental > Aquatic > Deep...
GATCGATTATTAAAGCTTACGAACATCCATCTTCCGGTACCAATATTTTGCCTATGTCCTATTTTCATCAATTATTTGTCGGCAATAAAAAGGGGGGATTTCAGGAAATCTTCAATTCTGGGGGGATACGGACCGGTTTAAAATCCTTAATATTTAAGGCAAAGAGGGTGATTTTAGCGGAAACAAGGGTTTTTCCTGCTCGAACTGCTGATTGAAGAAATATGATCCTGGCACCGGTAACTTTTTCAATTTCGGTCTCGATTGTTATTTCATCGTCGTAAAATGCGGGAGAAGTATAGTCGCACGCAACTTTTTCGACCGCAAATACGATCCCATTCTCTTCTTTGATCTTTTTGAGGGAGATCCCCATCTGGCGGATCAATTCGGTCCGTCCCCGCTCAAAAAATCCAAGATAATTGGCATAATAGACCACCCCTTCGGCATCAGTGTCTTGATAGATCACTCTTTGGTTAAAGTTATTCTTCATAATATGCCTATTTTATCACCAAAAAATGAAATTTTCGCCTGTTTTTATCGATAATAATACATATGGTAGTACCAATAAGTCCATATCGATCACTTTTTTTTAATAGAGCTATTTTTGGCGGCTCGCCAAGCGGCAAACATCCCTCCATCCCTTTGTGCGTAGGAGGAAGCCCATTTATTGCTTCAAGTCTCTTAGTTACCATGAACGACTTTGCAAGATTGGGATTTAATATTAATCACTTTAAAATCGGTTTAAAAATATACCTCATGAAATTAGAGGTCTATGTCCCTTTTGTTTATGCGCTTTTTGGTCCAAGAGGGGGTTCCACCGAGGGGATCTATGCGCCTGATCGACAGCTTATAGAATCAACAAATAGGCATCTTGCAAACTGTGGGAGGATCGTAGTGCTACCTGAAGACCACAATTTGACGACGGAAGTTCATGAGGTCTTGCATGATATATTAAGAGTCATGCCCCATGATCAACAGGTTTTCTTTACAAGACTGGCATTAAAAGAATATCAACAAGCAAACTTTTCCGAGTCGGAGGAATCCGATGCAATTTTACAATTCTACAACAGAATTGCCGAAGCATATAACTTAAAACATATTCTCTCTTCCATTGGTCCAAGATCTGTAACCTGGAGCCTAACGTATTCCCCAGGAACGGTCAGCCTTGGGCATGAATTTTTTGCATTTGCAGGAGAATTACTACATCCGTTACATGATGATGCAACGGTTCCAAACGAAGATATCACAAAGGGGCTAAAAGCTCCGCCGGAAATTAGGCGCTATTTTCAATCAAAAGAAATATTCTTATCTTAGCTTACTTAATATTCCTGCAAATCCCGGAAAAGATGTCTCTATGCACTCGGTATTATTAATCTCGGTCTCGCCTTCAGCAATAAGACCTGCAATTGCCATCGCCATTGCGATCCGGTGGTCTCCGTAGCTCTCGATCTTGGCTCCCTTTAATTTTGTAGGGCCAGTAATCCGTAATCCATCGTCTAACTCTTCAATGTTTGCCCCAAATTTACGCAATTCGGTCGCAACCGTTTTGATCCGATCGCTTTCCTTGACTCGAAGTTCTCTCGCGCCTCTTATTTCGGTAATTCCTTCAGCTTGCGTAGCTAGAACCGCGATAATTGGGATCTCATCAATGATCTTAGGGATAATTTCGCCATCGATCTTAATTCCTATGGCCCTTTGACCCTTTGACCCTTTGCACCTAATATCCGCGCGGGGTTCGTTTGATAAAATCCTTTCGTTAACGACTTCAATGCCAGCGCCCATCCTATGAAGAATATCTATAATTCCATCCCGCGTTGGATTAATGCCGACATTTTTGATCAGTATTTCTGAATTCGGAACAATTGCGCCAGCAACCATAAAAAAGGCAGCGGATGAAATATCACCTGGAACATCAATTTCCGTCCCGGCTAATTCATGCAAACCCTCGATCCATATTTCTTTTATCAGAAATTCTTTTTCTTCTACTACATTTTTTATATCTTTTACTATAACTTTTATTCCAAATTCCTGTAGCATCCTTTCGGTGTGGTCTCTTGATTGAAAATGTTCAGCAACCGAAGTCATTCCTTTTGCATACAACCCAGCCAAAAGGATAGCCGATTTTACTTGAGCAGAAGCAACCTTTAATCCAATGGGCGTATTATTTGCCTTCAATTCAGTCCCTGCAATTCTAAGTGGAGCAAAGGGCCCTTTTACGCTAGTATGCTCATCTATTTTGATTTCCTTATTTTCATTTTCCCCTTCAATACTTGCTCCCATACCACGTAGTGGCGAGAGAATCCTAAGCATCGGTCTATGACAAATTGATTCATCTCCGGTAATTACCGAGTCAAAACTTTGCCCAGCCAAAATCCCGGTCATTAATCGTATTGTTGTCCCTGAATTACCAACATAAAGCGTACTATGCGGTTGCTTTAATCCATGCAAACCTTTTCCCTTTATAACAACTTTCCTTGCTGGGATCATGGATCCGGGATCTGGGATCTCGATTTCTACTCCCATTTTCCTAAAACAATCTATCGTAGCCAAACAATCCGCGCTAAGAAGAAAGTTACTGACAACGGTCTCGCCTTTTGCGATCGCGCCAAGCATGATCGCCCGGTGGGAAATTGATTTATCGCCGGGAACAGTTATTTCGGCTTTGATTTTTTCTACGGGGTGTACAATTAATTTTTTCATGCTATTGCTTAAATATTGAATCGCGGAATTTCTTGGCTTTTTCGAGTTCGTCATGAAGCTTTTCGCCATTCCCTTCTTTAATAAGGTTCTCAATATTGGAAAGAGATCTTTTAAAAGCGCTAAGCATTTTCAGGACCGCTTTCTTATTCGTGGTAAACATGTCAACGCCTAATATCGGATCGCCCGACGCAACCCTGGTTGTATCTCTGAAGCCGGAGGATGCAGCTTTTGCCATTGCATCTTTTTGCTCTTCGCTATTTATTGTATTGACCAAAGCAGCGGCAACAGCCAGCGGCATATGGCTTATTCCTGCAACAACTAGATCGTGGGTTTTTGGATCCAGTTCCATTGTATTTGCTCCCGTTTGAATAATTAGTTCTTTTATTTTTTCTACGGCTTTCTGTCCGGTTTTGGACGTTTTGGTTAAGATCCAGGTCTTACAATTGAACAGATCAGCCTCAGCAGCGGAAATTTTGACCGTCTCTTTCCCGGCCATCGGATGTCCTCCTACAAAAAATGTCCCCTTGGGCATTTTCTTTTCTGCCTGGGAAACGATCTCGTATTTTGAACTCCCGACATCGGTTACGATCGCGCCTTTCTTTAGATTTGGTGCTATTTCTTCGATTATAGGGAGGATTAAATGGATCGGGGTGCAGATAAAAACAATATCGGCATCTTTTACTCCTTCAACGTGGCTAAGCGTCCCTACGTCAATCGCTTTTATGTCGATCGCTTGTTTAAGTGTTTCTTCGCGATGGGGAATTCCAACAATTTGAAGGTCGCTTCTTCCCGCTTTTTTCAAAGCCAGCCCAAGTGACCCGCCGATTAACCCAAGACCTATAATGGCTATACGCATATGGAGATATTATGCCATAGGTCAGATAATGTGAACAGGGGACTCCAGAATTTTTTTTGTTTACGCCGTAAATGCCGATTCCGGCCGGGGCAATTGGATGATCGGCGGCATTTTAAATTTGAAAGCGTTAGCCGCATGCCTTCTTAAGACATTTGCCACAAACCTTTTGGTAAAACCGAATTCGACCGCATCTTCTGGCGAAACGCCCTTATCAAACAACAAAAAAGCCAAAGGATCAAGCTCGGCATATTTAAAACCCATTTGCCCTTCGTCCGTCTGGCCCGGGTAAAGCCCGGCACTGGGAGCACGTTCTCGGATATAGGCAGGCGTTCCGATCGTTTCCGCAAACCTAAACTCTTCGGTCTTATAAATATCTCCAAGGGGATCGATAGCACAAGCTGAGTCGCCATATAAGGTACAATATCCAACCGTTATTTCCGATTTATTTCCCGTTCCGATAACCAGCCCGCCATACTGTTCGGCCGAGTCCATTAGAACGATCATCCTCTGTCTGGCTTTTATATTCCCCAAGCGATTTTTTTCTGCATCGGTCAAATTCGGGGAGGAAGGATCAATTCCCTGAACCTCAGCAGTAGCATCTGTCTGAAGAGTAATAGGGCTACTAAGAAAATTTATGCCTAATTCTGCAGCAAGCTTATTCGCATCCTGCCAATCTTTGTGATCTTCTATCTTGCCAGCATGTTGGTACGGCAAGGCAATGCCGATAACGTTATTTCTGCCTAAAGCTTCGGCCGCTATTTGCGCGGCAACGGCGGAATCAAGTCCTCCCGATAACCCTATGATCGCTCTATCTCTTTTTGCTGCCCGAAAGTATCCCCCAATTCCCTGCACCATTGCAGATCTTACGGCCTTATGGTCAAGCTCCATCCACCGACGGTCAAACTTAGCCGCAAAAACTCCGGGGTATAAATTTATCCGCCTTTTCCCGCCAATTATTGAATAATCCACTTTCCTTCCTCCACAATAATATTTTTATTTTCAGGGTCACTTACTTATCGGTCGTTTTGGAGAAAATTTCAGGTATAAACTTATTTCATAGTAACCAAATGTTTAATAAGAAATATTATGTCTAGTTGATGGTTTGATTTTCATTTGTTTTATTTATTGTTTCGTTTCTCATTTACTTTTTCTGCTTGATCCCTCCTTCGGCGGGCAGGCAGAAAAAGTAACCTGCCTGCCGGCAGGCAGGCAAAAAGAATCAAGTGACTTCATATTGCCTTTCCACTTTCACGCACTATACCCGCCCGATGAAGTCACATTTTACGCTTATTCTTGTTTTTTTATAAAAGACAAACCAAATTCAGCAAGCGCCGGCTCGTTTTGGCATAGCGATAAAGCAATAAAAAACAATAAGATAACCTTGCCAAAAGGGAGGGGAAGGCCGATTGTTCCGGTTTCTCCGGAACATGGGGTCCGGGGTCTTGGGGAAGGATGGGTGGCGGGGTGCTTAGCCGGCGCCGGGGATTTTTAAGGGGCCTTGCCCCTTAAATTAACTTTCTTTGCTCCACTTTCTTTTTTAATAAAAGAAAGTGGAAATAGAAAAAGATCTTTTGAAAACAACTAGACATAATATTTCTTATGCGATGGTTGAATGGATAAAAGAGATTATATGATCTTCTTCTTTAATTCAATAATTCTTTTGTAGCTCTCATCGATCCTGGCTGGATCAATTTCGCCCTTCTTGATCGCCGCTAAAATAATATTTTTTATCTTTGTCGGCAGTTTTTTATCGATCTTAAAGAAATTTGGGAACAGCATAATATCCGTCCCTGAGTTGATCGTCCTAACTACGATCTCCTTTAGTTTATAATTCTGGCTTATCGCCCCCATCTGCAGGTCATCCGTCACGACCACTCCGCTATATCCAAGCTTATTGCGCAAAACCCCTTGAATATGCCCCGCAGAAAGCGAAGCCGGATATTCCTCGTCCACATCCGCATTAAAAACATGCGAGCTCATGATACAATCCGCTTTTCCCGACGACACCATTTTTTCGAATGGCACTAATTCCACTTTTTGCCAAGTGTCGGTTACATCGGTAAATCCTAAATGGCTATCCTCTTTCGCACTCCCATGCCCCGGGAAATGCTTAAGACAGGAGATTATGCCGACTTTTCGATAAGCATCGACAAATGTCGAAGCAAAATCGACCACTTGCTCGGGATCCGAAGAAAAAGCGCGTCCCATTAACCCGATCGCAGGGGAAGTTGGATTTACGTTGACATCAATCACCGGAGCAAAGTTTAAATTAAAGCCAAGCCCCTTGAGCATTAATGCCTGGCTTTCGAAGGTTGCAAGTGCATCTTTGATCGTCATCGTTTGCCCGATCTTCCAGGCTGTCGGGATATGCAAAAATCCTTTTTTGGCTGTTAAGCGCTCAACATTCCCGCCCTCCTGGTCAACCGCAAAGAACAAAGGCAAGAGCGGATTCAATCCTTTAAATTCATTAATAAAGTTTGTAACCTGATCGGGATTTGAAATGTTGCGGGCATAAAATATAACGCCGCCAACGCTTCCATATTGAATATATTTATTCAGCTCCTTCAAATCGGGATGGCTAATATCCGTACCATGAAATCCGACCATGATCATCTGCCCGATCTTGGCTTCCAGCGAAACGTTATCCAAAGCAAAAGCATTTACCGGCAATAAAAACAAAAAGGCTAAAAAGAGAAGAATATATTTTTTCAATTGATGCAAATTATACCATTTTTCATGATAGCGACCCGATCGCTTAAATATCTGATCACCGCCGGGTCATGCGCAATAAAAAGATATGTCATCTTTAGTTTCTGTTTAATTTCTTTTAATAGATTAAGAATATCGACCTGAGTGATAAGGTCGAGCGCAGAGACCGGCTCATCCAATACCAAAAATTTTGGATTAGATGCCAGCGCCCGGGCAATTCCAACGCGTTGTCTCTCCCCGCCGGAAAGCGAATGGGGGTAGCGGTTGGCGTATTCTGCAGGCAATTTAACTATTTCAAGCAATTCTTTTACCCTGAGCTCGGTGCTCTGCTCTCGGCTATCTGCTATCTTATGTATTACTAACGGCTCCCCGATTGCTTCCCCAATCATAATCCTGGGATTTAATGAATTTTGCGGGTCCTGAAAAACGATCCCCATATCCCGGCGGAAGTTTTTGATCTCTTCCCCGTAAGTTATCGTGCCAGAGGTCGGTTCGATCAGTTTTAAGATCAATCGCGCTAAGGTCGATTTACCCGATCCCGATTCCCCGACCAAACCAAGCGTTTCGCCGGCATTTATTTCCAGCGATACGTCATTTACAGCGATCACTTTTTCATATTTCTTAAACAGATTATTTATTTTTATTAACGTCATACTTTATTTAACACCTTTAAACAATCAATTAGCTTCTTTGTATACAATTCCTTCGGGTTGCTAAACACTTCTCCCGTTTTCCCTTCCTCCACGATCTTTCCTTTGTTCATCACGATCACCCGATCGCATATTTGCTTGATGATCCCAAAATTATGCGTAATATAAATGATCGAGAACCCATATTTTATTTTTAGTTCATCCAAAAGGGCCAATATTTCCGACTGGATCGAAACATCCAGCGCCGTCGTCGGCTCATCCGCGATCAAGATCTCCGGCTTGCAGGCCAAAGCCATCGCGATCATCACCCTTTGCAGCATCCCTCCGGAAAATTGATGCGGGTAATCGTGCGCTCGCCCCACCGCGTCCCTTATTTTCACTGTTCCCAGCATTTCGACCGCTTTTTCCCAGGCCTCTTTCCCATTTAGACCTTGATGAAGGGATATCACTTCGGCAATTTGGTCGCCGATCTTAAAAACCGGATTTAGCGACGTAAATGGATCCCGAAATATCATCGATATTTTTGCACCGCGAATATTTATCATCTCTTTTTCAGCAAGTTTTAATAAGTCGCGCCCGTTAAATATGATTTCGCCCGAAGATATTCTCCCGGGAGGATAAATTAGGCGCATGATCGAAAGTGCGATCGTCGATTTTCCCGAACCCGACTCGCCTACTATCCCCACTATCTCATTCTTGCCAACTGAAAAGCTGGCATTATCAACTGCCTTGGTCGGACCATAAATAATTGATAGGTTTTTAACTTCTAACATCAAGCTTCTCCCTTAAGGCCTCTCCGATAAAATACAGCGACAAGACCGTAACAAGAATCAATATCCCGGGAATGATCGCCATCCACGGGGCATCGAACATATAAGCTTGGGAGTCCATCAGCATATTTCCCCAAGACGGGGTCGGCGGCTGAACGCCCAAGCCTAAAAAGGATAACGCTGATTCGGTTAGAATGGCACCGGCCATTCCAAGGGTCGCCGCCACAATGATCGGCGCCTGGGCATTGGGCAAAATATGGCGGAAAATAATACGAAAGTCGGAACAGCCGATCGCCCTTGCCGCTTCAACATATTGCAACTCCCGGATCCTAAGAAATTCCCCCCTCACCAAACGCGCCACCCCCATCCAGGAAGTCGCTCCGATCACGACCATGACATTATATATATTGGGGGTCAGCATCGCCTGAATGGCCAAAATTAAAAAGATCGAGGGGAAAGCGAGCATGACATCAACAAAGCGCATGATGATCAGATCAATTGCTCCGCCGTAATAGCCTGCCAGCGCGCCAAAGAGCGTCCCGATCAAAACAGAAATAACGACAGCCACAAATCCAACCGTAAGCGAGATCCTTGCGCCGTAGAGCGCGCGCGAAAAAAGGTCCCGGCCAAGGTCATCGGTCCCAAAAAGGTGAAAAGTACTGGGGGCCAGGGTTTGTGAGCTGACAATTTCTTCCGGATTATAAGGCGCGATCCACGCAGCAAAAATTGCCAGCAGCACAAAGCCGGTCAAGACGATCGCCGCAAAGAGCAGCGCTTTATTTTTTCTCATATCTGATCCTCGGGTCGACCGATCCGTAACAAATATCCGCCAGCAGATTCCCAATAATGATCAAAAACGCCGATAACATCACGATCCCCATGATCACCGGATAATTTCTCTGAAAGATCGATTGAACACCAAGCCGCCCCATCCCCGGCCAGGCAAAGATAGTTTCAATAATAAAAGCCCCACCAAAAAGATCGGGGAGCGAGAGGCCGATGATCGTAACAATGGGGATCAAAGCATTGCGCAAGGCATGTTTAAAGATGACCGTTCTTTCCGGAAGGCCTTTTGCCCTCGCGGTACGGATAAAATCCTGATTAAGGACTTCGAGCATCGCCGCTCTCTGGTAGCGGGTCAATCCGGCCAAACTCCCGATCACCATTGTAATTAGTGGGAGGGTAATATTCCCGATCGCCGGCAGCCAATGCAGTTTTACCGAAAAGACCAGCATCAGCATTAAACCGAGCCAAAAAGTCGGGATCGCCATTCCGGCAAATGAAAGGAAAGTGAAGGTTTTATCAAACCACGAATTCTTTTTAACCGCCGAGATCACGCCGACCGGGATAGCGATCAAAAAAGTCAGAATAAAAGCCGGGATCATTAATAAAAGGGTCATCGGCAGCCGTTCTGCCAATTCTGTTATTACCGGCTGGCCGGTAGTATAGCTTCGGCCGAAATCAAGCATGATCGCGTTTTTTAGCCAGATGAAATATTGGATGTAGATCGGCTGATCAAGCCCCCAATTCGCACGCACACGCGCAAGCTCGACCGGATTAACGTTTGGGTCGATGAACATGGCAGTCGGATCACCTGGGGCAAGGTGCATGACAAAAAAGGAGATGAGGGAGATGCCGAGTAGTAGTGGGATAAGTTGGAGCAATCGTTTTAAAATGTAATTACGCATTGTCGGAGTAATTATACCTCATTATAAAAACAGACTGAAATTATATTGAAAGACTTTAGATAAAGAATTGTACAGCCAAAGAGCTTTGAAAATCGCTTTTTGGCTATTTTTTTAAGTCCTCTAATAATTTGAGGCAAGGAGAAAAAAATGATTCGAGCAGTAAGACCAAGGGTAATATTAGGCTATGATTTAGGCGGAACAAATGCAAGGGCAACTCTTTGCAGAACTAATCAAGGATTTTCTACTCGCATCCAACTAAAAGAAGGAACTGATAGAAGAGGCGGATTGGCAGTTGTAGATCAAATGGTAAGAATGGCAGAAGCGCTTAAGAAGCAAGAAGGAATAACCGCTTATGATGTAGTTGGGGTAAGTTTTGCCGGTCCCTTTGACAGCAATCGAGGAGTTGTTCTTGCTGCTCCAAACATCGATGGTTTTGAAGGATTTGAATTAACTCGGACACTTCAAGAAAAATTAGGGGCTCCCGCTTTCGGGGAAAATGATGCCAACTGTGGGGCAGTTTCCGCGCATGGTATTGTCGATGCAGCTGGGATGGACGACTTCCTATGGGTGACTGTTAGTTCAGGATTTGGTGCGGGAATGTATGTGAATGGCCAGTTAGTTCGCGGTCATTCATTCAGAGCAGGAGAAATTGGGCACGAAAGTCTATACTCAGACCGATCCATAGGAAACTTCTGCGGTTGTGGAGGCAAGGGACATGCAGAGAATTTCGCTGGTGTTGGCCTTCGAATGCTTTTCAATAATTTAAACTATTCCAGAGAATCATCTTTGGGGGCATATGAGGGTTGTTTGGATATGAATACTTATGACGCCAAAGATATTTGTGAGGCCGCAAGCGCAGGCGATGCAGTGTGCTTAGAGGCAGTAAAAACTTCCGCCAATGAAATTGCTCACACTTTGGCAAATTATGTTGTCCTGATGGATCCGGAAGCAATATTCGTGAGTGGAAGCCTGGGCCAGAATTCCTTATATTTCAGACTCCTTCAAGAAGCTTTTGATGCAACTCCAATCGCTTTCAGGTGGGATGCAAAAGCAAAACATGACATGCTTAGGCTATCAACAGTCGAAGATCCATGTCTTGTAGGCGCATTAGTTCTTGCTGATGAAAAGTTAACCGCGCTGGAAGCTCAGCGCGCCTAGTAAAACGTAGCTGGTTATAATTTCGAAAGGGGGGATCAATTCCCCCCTTTTTTTGATCGCTAATTTATTATTCACGAATTACTCGAATAACCGTATCACGAATAGCCCTAATTAACTCTAATAACACAAATCCAAAAGTATTAGAGTAAATTAGAGATTATTCGTGGATTCGAGAAATGGAAATTCGTGTTATTCGAGATAAGTAAAATTCGCGATAATTCGAGACATTACAAACAACAAACTAACTTTTTAAAATAGCTCTAAACACAAACAGCAAGATAATCGTCGGAATACCAAGAAAAACAAATAATACTCCCCAAATGATCCACCAATATTTAGCAAAAAGCTTATCTCTATCAATCCGGCTAATTCTCTCATTCTCACTTTCTTCAACAATCACCATTGGCGGAGGGAGCTTTGACGCGGCTCGAGCAATATTTTCTAAATTGCCCAGCGCCTCCCGCAAATAGTTAGTGTTTATATCATTTAGATCGAGCGTGATCGTAAAACTTATCGCCCCAGGATTGATCTGAACAGATTTTATTCCGACAAATTTATCCGAGGTTAAAATATTTTTTAGGGCCTCCCTGATTTCCGCATTCTCAATAAAGCTCTTCCCCCACTCCGCCTCCTTCCCCAAAACCACCAGATCATCTATCTCCGCGATCTTTATTATTTCAGCCGGGTTGGCAAACTTTAATAGAACATTTTTAATCACGTTGTAAGCCGGCTTGGCGGTTAAATTATCGTACAGATCTTTCGGCGCGTACTCTTTATTAAAAACACTTAAACGAGTTTTGAGCGGCGCTTCCAAAAACATCTCCAGCCTATCCCCAATATAGCGGACAGTTCGTATGGCTTCTTTGGGAAGAGGATAGACAATGCTTCTTTGGATCGGTTGGAGATAGATATGAACTCCCCGCCCATTATATTCTCCGTGATATTGCCGACTGGTCGATAGATACGTCTTCCCCGTTAACCCTAACGGCAAAAAGATCTGGTCAAAATATCTTTTTCTCACCCTCTGCGCATATTTATAGATAAGAAAGACCTGAAGCAGAGCAAGCAATATTACGGCTATAACAAAGATCGTGCTTGTTAAGATGGTTTGTTTGAAATTCAGAAAGAAGGCGACACAGAGAAAGCCAAAGCCAATGAAACCCAGAACCATAAAAACAACGACCACCGGAATATTGGGCTGGTACTTATTTTGCTGCATGCTTTATTTATTGTAGCATATGGTCCTGAACTCAATTCTTGTTTTCCGGTTAATATAAGCTGTCGTCCCAGCACGCAGAACCTTCGCAACTCGCTGACTCTCGATATCATGCCAACTGGTATTTAGGCTAAGTTGATGCATGAACCGGTTTCGTTCTTCTTGATTATGAAAATATAATACAATGACCGTAGCGGCAGGGTCCGCTTCATAATAACAGCCTAAGATCGCGTTTCGTTCGCGCCGCAGATCATGCCTGGAAACTAAAAACTCAAATTGGGTCGGCATCCCTTTTGCCATTCTTTTCTGCGCAACCTTGATAAGAACCTTTACCGCCGCCGGAATTTGCCCGTGATCCACCTGGGCGTAGACCTTAAATAGTTCTTTCCCGCCATTTTGGATGACCGGCCCGCCAAAAGCTACCGCACACCAGTGAGAATTGAAAGTTTCGGTTCTATGGCTGCTGAGTTTTACCTCCGCACCATTAATTGCGGATATCGAGTCAATTATTTTTTGGAAGGCTTCTCTTTGGGTAAGGGGTAATTCAACCTTCGGGTGTGAGGATGGTTTTGTTTGCGGAGGACTTACAGCCTTCGGTGCTGCAGGCCCAATAACCACGCGTTTGGCTAGTCCAAGACAGACCTTAAATAATCCCATGCTCTATTTTCGAAGAAAGAAGAAAAATATTTCACAAAATTGCAGTTTATTTTGGAGAGATAAAGACCTTTTCAAGGTTAAGGAACATCCCCGCCGGTCCAGGATTCGACAGCCCGCCTACCCGAGTACTTATACCCGATACCGCTTTTGGGTACCATAAGAAGATATAGGGCTGATCGTCAGCAATTGTTTTCCAAAGCTTGGCATAAATCGCCTTGCGCCCCTTCCTATCAATAGTGGTCCTTCCCTGTTCGAGCAGCTTATCTACTACCGGGTTCTTGTAGCCGATAAAATTAAACCCTTTCGGATATTGGCTCGAATGCCAGATCGAATAACCGTCCGGATCAAGCCCCAGCGACCAGCCAATGATCACCGCATCAAAATCCTTTGGGCCGGTAGGTGCATTGATCACTTTAAGGAGGGCCGACCACTCCAAAACTCTCACCTTAACCTTCACTCCGACTTTTTTATATTGCTGCTGAAGGATGACCGCCGCTTTTTCCCGCTCTTTATTCCCTTGATTTACCAAGATCGTAAATTCCAGGTTTTCGGCTTTCGCTTCCTTAAGAATTTTTTTGGCTTTTTCCGGATCATACGCGTATTTGGGAACATTCGCATTGTATGCCCATGAAACCGGGGCCGATGGAGCGTAAGCCGGCGATGCCAACCCTCTAAAGATCAGGTTCACCAGCTGTTTTTTATCCGTCGCATAGGCCAGCGCCTGCCGAACCCGCTTATCGGCAAATTTAGGGCTATCCAGGTTCAATCCGAGATAAACATAGGTCAGGGCATCGAATTCAAAAACATTTATCTCTTTAACTTTTTTCATCCGGCTGTAATCTTTCGCCGGGATCCCGGCTTCATCGACTTCCCCGGCCTCAAGCGCTACTAGATTTGAATTTTCATCCGGAATGATCTTATAAGTGATCTTAGCCAGCAGCGGTTTGCCGAAATAATAATTATCATTTCTTATCAGCGTCACATGATCGCCCGTTTTCCACTCTTTAAAGATAAAAGGCCCCGTTCCAACCGGATGGCGATTAAATTCAGCCGTGTTAATATCTTTCCCGGAAAGCAAATGCTTCGGAATGATGCTCATTCCGGCATGCGATAGGAACGGAGCATACGGCTTCGGAAGGATCGCCTGGACCTTATATTTATCTGCCACCTTGAATTGGATAGGTTTGCCTTCGATAATATAGTCGCTTCTTCTAACAGAGTTAATTTTTGGGTTTAAGATCGAATCAAAGGTAAATTTTACATCCTCTGCCGTAAATTGGACGCCATCATGCCATTTAACATTTTTTCTCAAATAGAAAGTCCAGATCTTGCCGTCTTTAGAAACTTCCCACTTTGTTGCCAGGTCGGGGATCATCTCCAGTTTTTCATTCACTCGAACCAGACCGGAAAAGATGGCTCCCTCAACAGCAGATGAGGCTGAATCGGTCGAAAGGATCGGGTTTAAAACCGAGACCTCGCCTCCCAACGAGAAGCGGATTTCGCCATTGGGATCGAATTGAGAAGGAATTAGAATGGACAAGGAGGGATGAGAAAGGATGAGGAGGGATAGTCCTATGATAAATAATATTTTCTTCTGCCGCATTGCAAAAGAATTATAGCATTATTGAATGATAATTTTTATTAAGACGAAAGATAGCGATCAACTGCCGCTAACAATTCGATCACGCCAATATTTTTTCCGGCAGGGACATCAAGAATGCCCGCCTTAAAAGAATCCCCTGCGTCACTAACATCTTTGACAGTATGGCCGCTTCTCACAATTGCCACCGTTAAGCCGGCCCTTTGTTCTTTAACTTTGATCTCTGTTATTGGTTGGTCCTTATAAGTAACCGTCGCAGGAATACTGCCTCTATCAAGAAGGGATCCCAATTTAAAATGCTCGCTATAAACATCGCCTCCCCTTCCGCTCAATTCTGACAGGATCCTTAATTCCGACAAACCAATCGAAGCTCCGCGCGGAACATCCAATGTGCTGCTTCTTTCAGCGCAATAACCGGCAAAGGAAATAAGTAGATCAAAAGCCGCTTCGATGGACAGGCTGTTTTTTTCTAATCCAGAGGTTATATCCGGATCGAATGAACGTTCAGATAAATTCCTTCCATCCCCATATTTTATGGTAATGCCAAAACTCTCAAGTTTTGATCCTAATGTTCTAAGCAGATCGATCGTTGGTCTATGTCCCGCTCTCGCCAAACGACCCAAATCCTGAGCTGCACCCGGGTTTCTTACTACCATCGCTGAAGATACTCCATTTGCTCTCATTCCAATTTCCTCCCTGAAATATTATTGTTTTTTTATAAAAATCTCTACAAAATGTTATCCGCAGGTTTAATAATAAATTTCAGGGGAAATCGGAAAACATGGACTAGGAAGGATAAGTATGGAAAAGAAGGGATTAGAAAGGATTACTATTAATAATTTATCCAAGTACCGTCTAGTTTTTTCCTTATCAGCGATTGGCGAAGTCTTTTTAGCAAATATTCCGTTTTTCTGGCCAAAGAAATTAATTTCATATAATTTTCTTCATTTATTAAATTATCTTCAAAACAATCTTGAATATCTCCCTGAACTTCAGCAAGTGACCCGTTTGCAATATTTATCCCATTAATATATTTTCCTAAAGATCCTCCAAAATATCCTTCTTGAATATTTTGTTTGACCGAACGAGCCGCATCTCTCATTTGACTAATGCGACGCATCTCAATTGACGGGAATTTTAGAGTAGTTTGATAGATCAAGCGTCTTAATTCGCAGGCATTTTTCCAAACAATCAGTTTTTCATATCCCCACCCCATCCCCTTCCCTCCTCGTCCTTTCTATTCCCTCCCAATCCCTCCCAATCCATCCTAATCCCTTCTAATCCCTTCTAATCCGTTCCAATCCGTCCTAATCCCTAAAGATTGTTTAGTTCCTGAATTTTCCCAATCCCATTCCTCTTGTAGCCTGTTATTGTATATGTTCCCTTTGCCTCATCGTAGTTATAAATAATTTTACCCGCCAGATCGCTGTCCTTATATTCCAGCCCGGTAAAGGGATTTTTGGGGACGCCCGCCAGATATCCTCCCTGCATCAGATAATTCCGGCTTAACGATTCCAGCGGCAGGTTGGAAGCGATCGGATAGACCTCATTGTCCATTTGATAAGCCTCAATAGCCAATTGCACAGTGTGCATAATTGAGCGAACCGACACTTCTTTGGCCCGATCCCTAGCCCCAAAAACATTGGAAAATAAAAATACCGACAAAAGCGCTATGATGCTTATAACAATTAATAATTCAACCAGAGTAAAACCCTTCTTCATCTTATCTCACCTCGCTTTTATTATAATCTCACACAATATAAACTTCAAACTAATTAATATTGTTGGCGATCGACATAAAAGGGAATAATATTCCGACCGCCACCAACCCAACGAATAGCCCAACCATTAAAGTTAAGCCTGGCTCAAGAAGAGAACAAAACCTTTTAACAAAATATTCCCGCTCGCTGGCCATAATAGTTACAATATTTCCCAGAGCTTGCGAAAAGTTCCCGGAATTCTCTCCGATCTTTAGCATTTGAACATATTCGGTATTAAAACTTTCTTCTTTTTCCAGCCGGCTGCTCAAATATTCCCCGTTTCTTATCTCCTGGCCGGCTTTGCAAATAATATTTTTTAGCAGCAAGCTTTTTTGGCTTTCTTCTAAGATCATTATCGCTTCCAAAAGCGGGACTCCCCCATCGATCATGGAAGACAAGGCACAGAAAAACTGAATAAGCTTATCTTGCCATAACAAACTTCCAATATAAGGAACCTTATAAACTAATTTTTCTAATTTTATCGTTCTCTTCTTGTTCCAGATGTAAATTAAAGTGGCGATCAAGAACAATAGACCCATTGCAATCCAAGGCAAATAAGCACCTAAAGCCAGAATAAACCTGGTTATCATCGGCAGATCGACCTCCAGATCAGAAAAGATGCTTTGGGCGGTCGGGATGATAAAAATTATTACCCCAAAGAGCATTATCAGGCTTAGCACAATTACAAATACAGGGTAAACAAGTGCTGCAATTATTTTCTCATCCAGCTCGGCTCGTTTTTCAAAATATCCGGCCGTCTTTCCCAATACTTTCACCATATCGCCCGACCTTTCCGCTGCTTTTAAGGAAGCGATCGCAACTTCAGGCAATATCCCCTCCCCCGCTGCACTTAAAAATGCCCCTTCGCTTACTTTTTGATTAAGAACTTCGATTTTCTTTCGTAGTTTTTTATCCTTTTGCATATTTCCGATGACTTTTAGGGCGGTCAGAAGCGGTATCCCCGATGAGAGCATCATTTTCAGCTGGCCGCAGAAGCGGGCAGTTTGGCGTTTGTTAAGCATCTGGCAATTTAAATATGATCTTTTTTAACATTTCGATCATTTCGCTTATGATCTGTTTGGCTGTGTTTATTTCTTTTGTTTGCAGTTTGTCAATTTGGAACAAGTGCATGATTGCACTGGAATGAATTGATAGTTTTTCTAATATCTCCGGACTTTGGATCACACTTCCTCTATCGCATGCCATGACCTGTTCCAAAGCCGAAAAAGCTTTCATTATCTGTATTGAGCGCTTTATCGCCACCGGCGAATGAAGAATAGCCGACAGCATATTGGCTCCGTTTCTGGTAAAAACAAAAGGCAATTTTTTCTTTTGCGATGATATTTTTCCGGAAGTCGCAAATTGCGACTTCCAAACTTTCCATTCTTCTCTACTCAATTGGAACATAAAATCAGATGGAAACCTTTCTAAATTTCGTTTGACCTGCTCCATCAATCTTCTTGTCGAAACACCATATAGCATAGCAATATCGGTATCAAGAATAACTCTCTGCCCTCTTAATTCAATGATCAATGTCTTAATTTCGGCAACTTTTAACAATTTACCCATATTTCGCCTCCAACGTAATGGAGAGCAATGTTATTGCCAACTTGATATTCCAAATTGGAATTTCAAGATTTATCCCTCAAACCGCAACTTCTAACAAATAGCATGAAATTAATTCTATATTAACTTGATAAATAATCGGGTTAGAACCAATAAATTTGGAGGGAGAAACATGGGCGGATTAATGCCAACATATCTGTATACGGGATATTGTACAGACCGGGCTTCTTACGGGAGAATAGCAGGGAAAGAAGTTGAAGCAAAGGGACAAAATACAGGCGAAGAACTTTTTTCTATCGATCTTTCAAAAGAAAGTTTTTATTATTCCGCGGAAGTTGATACGGATAACGATAAGACGCCCGATACCCAACTTTTTCAATTGAGCAAGCCTGTAAAATATCAGGGAGAAACAGCCGTTCGCTTTACCGGAACGCCAGCTCCGTTTAAAAACCCCACCATTAATCCGGCCGACCCAAATCCTTATATTGGCGGGCTTGGGATCGCCAATGGCGAATTGCCGACAGATCTAACCGGAGCCTCTTTCATTGAAATAAAGGTTAATCCGCAAACCCCATTAACCCTTGTATTAGAAATATATGAAAATGATGGCGGAGATCCGCATTCGATCGATAAGGATCCAAATAATTATTATTTACCCAAGAAAGACGATGATTTTTTTAAGGCTGTAGTTCAGCTTGAACCGACCGGAAAATGGCAAACATTAAGGATCCCCATCGATAAATTAGTCGATTGGAATAGAAAGACCGCCGAATGTTCTACCACTATTCCGGGAATAAATGAGAACATTGGAGATGGTAAATTCAATCCTTCAAGAGGAGAAGCCTTTGCCTTTCAGCTCACTTTTGTTTCGGACAGCTGGGGGCTTCAGCCAAAAGAGGTTTATGTTGGGACTACCGTTAGATTTATAAAAGCAAGTAAATAACAAAACTCAATTCTCGAATTAATTATTAAAGGAGGTGAAAAATAAAATGGTAACAGGAATAGCACCGTATATGTTTATTGGTCAGGTACAACCAGTCGCAGCCGCAGCCGGGGCTGTATCCGAAGTTAAAGTTACTGGCATTACGTTAACGGGCGGCGCTGGCGCAAATGGAACCCCTGAAGTTAAAATGCATATTCAAATCACTGGGTTAAAACCCGGGGATTATGCAATTTATTTGGGAGACACAAAAAGAGCCACTGGCGCAAGTGTGAATCCAGGAACAACGGAGTGGATAACAGGAACTGACAAAAAAATGTTCACTGCCGAAGAATTAGGCAAAGGATTAGACTTAACCACATGGACCGCAAAAGGACCGAAATACATCACTATTGCAACGGTCGAAGGCGATAAAGCAGTTGCTCCATCCGCAAAAATAATAGTAAAGTAATTGAAATAAAAAAACAAAGCTTTATTACAATTTAAGCCCTTTGAGAAATCGAAGGGCTTTATTGTTTCCGCGGAAAGAGCGGTTCGCCTTTTTTAACGCTCCCTTCGAGCTGTATCTTCATCTTCGCGGAGGTCTCCGGCATGAATGGAGTGATCAATTCAGCGGTCAGCTTTAAAACCTGCATCAAATTTCCAAGGACCAAATTGAGTTGTTCTTTTTCCCCCTTTTTAGCCAATGCCCAGGGTGCCTGTTTTTCAATATACCCATTCGCAGTTGATATTAACTTCCAGATCGCCCCCAGTGCATCCGAAAAAGCGATCTTATCCATTTTTTCTTCAAATTCTTTAGGAGTGTTTTTTATCAACACTTCTATCTCCCCAATCCCTCCTGATCCCTTCTCGTCCCTGCTGTTCCCTTCTAATCCATACTTCTCAACCATAGTTAAAGTGCGACTCAAAAGGTTCCCCAGATCATTCGCCAGATCGGCATTGTACCGATTGATAAGCCCCTTCATCGAAAAATCGCCATCATGTCCAAAGGCCACTTCCCGCATAATGAAATATCGGACTGCCTCTACTCCAAATTCCTTGCTCAGAACTAATGGATCGACCATATTCCCCTTCGATTTGCTCATCTTCTCCCCTTCCACCGTCCACCACCCATGGCCAAAGATCACCTTCGGAAGAGGAAGGTCAAGCGCCAGCAAGATCGCCGACCAGATCACAGCATGAAAACGGACGATCTCTTTTCCCATTAGTTGAACGTCAGAAGGCCAAAACTTTTCGAACAATTTGGCATCGCCGCTTTCATACCCGAGTGCAGAAATATAATTGATCAGGGCATCAAACCAGACATAGATCACATGCTTCGGGTCGCCAGGAACAGCCACCCCCCAGGGAAAAGCGGTCCTGGTTATCGAAATATCGCGCAAGCCATGCTTAACAAATTGAAGTATTTCATTTCGGCGGGACTCCGGCTGGATAAAGGAGATGTTTTGTTCAATATGCTTTAATAATTTATCTTGATAGTTCGAAAGCTTAAAAAAGTAGCTCTCTTCTTTAACTATTTCTACTTTTCTGCCGCAATCCGGACAGAGTTTGTTTTTTCCGGCATCTTCTTTTAATTCCCCGGAGTTCCAATAACTTTCGCAAGGGGTACAGTACCATCCCTCGTATTCCCCTTTGTAGATATCTCCATTTTTAAGCAGGTTTTCAAAGATCCTTTTTACCGTTTCCTCGTGCGCCGGATCGGTCGTACGGATAAATTTGGAATATTCGATCCCCAGCTCTTTCCATGCAACTTTAAATCTTTCGACCACTTCGTCCACAAATTGCTTTGTTTCGATCCCTTTTTCCTGGGCAGCTTTCCAGACTTTTTGGCCGTGCTCGTCGGTTCCGGTCAAAAAATACACATCAAATCCTTTTGACTTTTTATATCTGGTTAAAACATCCGCCGCGATCGTCGTATACGCATGCCCGATATGCGGCACGTCATTCACGTAATATAGCGGGGTCGTGACGTAGAATTTCATGAATTAATTATAACACAAAGCTCAATGCTTCAGGATAATGGTAGCAGGTACGGGATGGTACTGTTTTTGATAAATTTTAGCCGTAATTCCGAGTTTTTCAAAGCGCTGCGCACTAAATTCCCTGATCTCTCCCTTTCTGAACTTATCCATCAGGAAAGTGTTCCATCTAAAGACCGAATCATCCAAATTTTCGCTCTGCCCCAACCCTTCCGAATCCAGCTCCAGGGATAAAAAATATTCCCCTTTGTTAAAGCCGGCATTTTCTCCATCGATCATATCCACTATGGCAGGAGCTTTCCAATCCCAAAAATGAAAAGCCAAAACTTCCGGATTGATCTTTGTTAAATTCATCGAAGCTGTAAAAGGCTTTTCCGCAGGGATCGTTTTCTTGAAATATTCCAGAATATGCACGCTGTTTTCACCCGGATTAGCCGGGAAATACGAAGAAACAAGCCAAGGCAAAGATAAAAGGGCCGGCAAGAAAAGAACGGCTAAGAACAGCAGGGCTTGATCCCTATTTTTAAAGAATTTAATTATATAAAAAACCGTTGCGGAAAATACCAAATAAAGGAACGGAGCAATAACATAAATGATCTGGGGAGATTTAACAGAGATCGTAAGCGTTGCCAGGATCAAGACCGTCCAGATGAAAGTGAACATTTTATTGATAAATTTATAGTGCGAAGCGATAAAAGGCAAAACGAGCGAGACCACAATTAGGCCCCCGATCCAGGGAGAAAATGAATATTGACCGATAATTGCATTCGGATAATAAAAAAGGTTCTGCCAGATCCCGCCTACCGAATCACCGCCGGAATATTTGAAGATCGCCTGCATGAGAAGACTAAATTTCCGAGAAAATGCGGAAGTCACGAGCCAGATCAAACAGACCGCCAGGATCACCGCAAAAAACATGAACTTCCGGTATGCCCACCAAAAGAAATGCGATGCCGCTTTTTCGCCCTTTTTGCTCAATTCGATCACGTTGCAAGTAACAACGCCCAGCTTCCCCATAAATACGACAAAATAGGCCGGGATGATCAGATAGGCATAAATATAATTCGTAAAAACGGAAAGACTCACCAATAGAGCTAAGATCGCGTAATCAAGATTTAAATTATTTCTTTCGCAAAAAGTATACAAGTGGAAGCTGGCCAAGAAGATAAAGGCCCCCAACCCCTCCAGCGTGTTTTCGGAAGCAAACCGGATCATCATCGGCGAGGTAAGAGCAAGGCCAACCGCCAGCAAACCGATTTTCCAGCCGTCTCTTTCGGAGAATTTTCTGGCGACCGTATACATTAGCCCCAGCGTAGCAACAAACAGCAGAAAGCTAAGCAGTCTGGCAGAAAAATAGCTTACGCCAAAAATAAGAAATGGAACGACCAGCAGATATGAATGCAGGAACGGCCAATACATTTGCCGCTGCGTATCATGCCAAAAACCCGCCAGATCAAAAGCTTTAATATCCTGCACCAGCCAGGCGCCATAGATCGCATGCTGGGCTTCTTCGCGCGAAAAAGCGTCAGCCAGTACTATGCGGTTTACAAAAAGGATCGCTCCAAGCAGAAAATAAATAGCCAGCAAAACGATTAAACCTTTCTTGAAGGTTGCATTACCCATGATGCCCGTAATTATAATCGGTATTTATTTATTGGTCAATCAAACATGTTATAATTGCCAATATAAATCATGAAAATAGCAGATGGCGCAACACAAATAATCCAAAAACTGGCCCAGAATGGCCATGCAGCCTATCTTGTCGGAGGCTGCGTCCGGGATGATCTTCTCGGGATAGCGCCGCACGAATGGGATATAACCACCAGCGCGCCGCCTGAAGAAGTCGGCAAACTTTTCAAGAAAGTGCTCCCGACCGGAATTGAATTTGGCACCGTCTCTATCCTTATGGATGACGGACAATACGAAGTTACCACTTTCCGCTCTGATGAAAAATATATCGATGGCCGTCACCCGACAAAGGTGGTTTTCACCAAAGATCTGCACATGGACCTGGCGAGAAGAGATTTTACGATCAACGCCCTCGCTTATGACATTAATACCGAAAAAATAATTGATGATTTTAACGGAATAGCCGATCTAAAAGCAAAGATCATCCGCTGCGTGGGCGACCCGGTCGAGAGATTTTCCGAAGATGGCTTGAGGTCAGTCAGGGCTTGCCGTTTTGCAGCCAAACTCAATTTTCAAATAGAGCCGTCAACGCTTGAAGCGATCCCGAAAACTCTCGCCATTTTAAAGAAAGTCGCTCCGGAGCGGATCCACGATGAAATAATAAAAATATTGGCCGCCGAAAAACCGTCAATTGGATTTGAGCTGATGCGGAAAACCGGCATACTTAAGATCTTCATCCCGGAACTTGATGGATGCTTTGGAATTGAACAGCCGCCGGAATATCATAAATATGATGTCTACTGGCACTCCCTCTATGCCTGCGATGCAACCCCGCAAGGCGATTACCGGTTGAGGCTCGCGGCCCTCCTTCATGATATTGCCAAACCTCACTGCAAAGTTGACTTTACTTTTTACAACCATGACCAAGCGGGAGTAGAGCTGGCGGGAAAGATCCTCAAACGGCTAAAATTCAGCAACGCTGATATCGATTATATTGTTAATCTAGTCCGCAATCATATGTTTGAATACACCTCTGAATGGAAAGATGCCGCCGTCCGCCGTTTTATCCGTAGGATCGGAGGGATTCAAAACATAGGTCCCCTCTTTTCCCTGCGGGAAGCCGATGCTAAAGCAATGAAGCAAGATCTTGGCTGCCGCTATTTAGTTGACCTGCAAAAACGGATCGACAAGATCATTGCAGACCAGAATGCTTTGCACGTCTCGGCGCTGAAAGTTGATGGGAACGATATTATGGAGACCCTAAAGATCAAACCCGGCCCAAAGATCGGAGAAATCCTGAATGCACTCCTTGAAAAGGTCCTTGATGATCCTTCGTTAAATGAACGAGAAAACCTTTTAGCCATGATTAAAAACTATGGCCAATAAAACTTCCTCCGGCATTGCGCTGATGACCCTCATGGCCCTTATGACCCTTATGACCCCAATATCAGCCGATAATTCTATTCAAGTCACAAACATCGAACACAGCCGTGATCGTGGTTATGATTATCTCGATATATATACAAGCCAACCAGTCAATGTAAAAGGCCTCCTGCTCGAGAACAAATTGTATATTGACCTTGAAGGGGCCGTCGCCAGCAAAAATATCGAGACTTTGATGCGAAGATCAAAGCGTGTAAGTAATTTTGTTATTTCAAAGAAAGGACAAAATGCCCGGCTGACGATAAATCTAAAAAAAGATATTGAATACGATATTGTGAACGTTTTCGGCCACAATAAGATCGTTATCGAGATCGGCGATCCGCTCGAAAAGATCGAGAAATACCAATTCGCCTGGGAATCCACCAATATGGTAAAAAAAGGCGGCCTGCTTAAGCCGATAAAATTGGCCCCTCTCCTGACAGAAAAAGATTTCTCGCTCAAAGGAAAAACGATCATACTCGATCCGGGGCACGGCGGGGATGATCCGGGAGCATTTTCCGTGAACAAAACAAATGAGAAGATCTTCACCCTTCAAACAGCGCAGGCTGCTGCAAAATTATTGCGCAGCGCGGGGGCTACGGTGATCTTAACGCGAAATGAAGACCGGAGATCAAACCTGCAGGATATTATCGAGTTCGCAAACAGATCGGGAGCTGATATTTTCATTTCAATCCATTATAATTCTGCTTATAACCAGGATGTAAAAGGGATCGAGACCTATTATCATAATCCTATCAGCCGCACTTTTGCGGAATATATCCATGAAGCACTGGTAAGAGGATTAAAAAGAAAGGATCATGGCCTCCGAAAGGTTCGTTTCTATGTGGTCAATCATGCAACTATGCCATCGGTCCTAATTGAACCGGCCTATTTGTCAAATCCGGAAGAATGCGGGCTTATTGGTTCAGAGTCGTTCCGGGAAGAGGTCGCAAGCAGTATCGTAAAAGGAGTAAAAAGCTATTTCTCCAATAAATCTGGTAAGTAATATTTCGACCGAAAGAACCGCCGGAAAACCGGCCGAAAGGGATGATGCAAAAAAACTGATCCCGTCTTCTCCGATCGGGGTTTTTGATTCCGGGGTCGGAGGCCTGACGGTCATTAAAGAGATAATGCGCCAACTCCCGAATGAAGACTTTATATATCTGGCCGACACCGCGCATCTCCCCTACGGCGGAAGGACCGCCGAAGAGATCATCCAATTCAATAACGAGATCATCCCCTTTTTGATCGGCCGCGGCGCAAAACTTATTATCATGGCCTGCGGAACCTCTTCCGCCCTTGCGTATCCGGCCGTAAAAGATAAATATAAAGCCCAAATTATCAGCCTTATCGAACCGGGTTCAAGTGCCGCGCTTGCCGGGGCTTTTGGCAGAAGAATAGGCGTGATCGCAACGATCGGAACGATCAATTCAAAGGCCTATCCGGAAAAGATAAAGGCGCTTGATCCAAAAACAGAGGTCTTCTCACAGGCCTGCCCTCTTTTTGTCCCCTTGATCGAAGGCGGTTTTACTGAAACCGAAGAAACAAAAAAAGTCGCCGCGGAATATTTAAAACCGCTGCTTAAAGAAAAGATCGATACCCTGATCTTAGGCTGTACCCACTACCCTCACCTTTCAAAGATCATCCGGGAGATCGTTGGTCCAAGCGTTCGTTTGATCGATCCGGCTGAGTCGGCGGTAGAAGAGGCGAAAAGACTCCTCCAAAAAGCACATACCATCAAAAAAAATAATCCGCACCCCAAATATGAATATTTTGTTACCGGCTCCGTCCCCCAATTTGTCGAGATCGGCTCACGGCTCCTTGGCAAGCCGATAAACGGCGCAAAAAAAGTGACGCTCTCCTAAAAATACTGTAAAATATAGCTATGTACGAATTAATGGCCGAAGAGACCTTTGACGCCGCCCATGCCCTGAGAGGGTATAAGGGATCATGCGAAAACCTTCATGGACACACTTTTCGCGCGCAGCTATTTCTAAGCGGTGATAAATTAAACGCTATTGGGCTACTGGTTGATTTTAGGGAAATCAAGGCCAAGCTCAAAAAAGTGATCGACCGCTTCGACCACAAAAATCTGAACGATCTGGAAGAATTTAAGAATGAAAACCCTTCCAGCGAAAATATTGCTCGCATCATCTTTGAAAAAATTAAAGCCGAGATCCCTCAACTGGTTAAAACTACGGTCTGGGAATCGCCTGGCACCTGCGCCAGTTATTATGATAAAATTTAAGCATGCTTAACTTCCATAAATATCAAGGCGTCGGCAATGATTTCATCCTCATAGATAGCCGGAAACAAAATTTAGAGGCAATAGACCTCAAAGCTCTGGCAATTTCTCTCTGCGACCGGCATTTTGGTATCGGCGCCGATGGGATCCTGATCGTCTGGCCGTCTGAAAAGTCACATTACCGGATGCAGATCATCAACCCCGATGGAAGCATCGCAGAGATGTGCGGCAACGGGATCCGCTGTTTCGCAAAATATGTCTATGAGACGGATAAACTGAAAGAAGAAGTGATCTCGGTAGAAACTCTCGCCGGAACGATCCTCCCGGCTGTGATCCTTGAGAACAATATCGTCGTCGGCGTTGAAGTCGATATGGGGATCCCAAAAGATGAAGGCGAAGTTTCACTCGAAGGGCTCTCTTTCAGAAAGATTTCGATGGGAAATCCGCATGCCATAACTTTTGTTAATTCTTTGGACACCATCAACCTTGATGAGATCGGTCCAAAAATTGAAAATGATCCTCATTTCCCCAATCGGACGAATGTTGAATTCGTCAAAGTCATTAACGACCATGAGGTTGAAGTACTTGTTTGGGAACGGGGCGCGGGAAAGACCCAAGCCTGCGGAACAGGCGCCTGCGCGGTCGTGACGGCTGCCCACTTAATGGGTAAAACCGGCAAAAGAGTATTGGTCAGCCTCCCTGGCGGCAAGCTGGATATCGAGTTGGGTGAAGAAAAACATATTTTAATGCGCGGACCCGCGAAAAAAGTTTTTGAGGGAACTATCGAGATATGAAAAGATCGAAACGGCTCGACTTGATCCCCCCCTATCTCTTTGTTAAGATCGAGGAGAAAAAAGAAGAGCTGCTAAAAAATGGTATTGATGTTATAGATTTCGGGATTGGCGACCCCGACCTCGCGACTCCGCCGCATATCTTCAAGAAGATGCATGAGGTCCTTGAAACGAAAGATTCATCCAATTATCCCACCACAAAAGGGGAATTATCATTTAGAAAAGCGGTCGCAGTTTGGTATAAAAAACGTTTTAATGTTGATCTGGATCCAGTTTCGGAAGTCTGTTCGTTAATAGGATCCAAAGAAGGGATCGCCCATCTCTCTTTTGCATTTATAGACCATGGCGATATCGCGCTTGTTCCCGACCCAGCCTACCCGGTCTACAAGATCGGGACAACGCTGGCCGGCGGGGAACCATATTTGCTCCCTTTGACCGCCAAAAATAAATTTATCCCGGATCTGGATAATATCCCGCAGGAAATAATAAAAAAATCAAAGCTTCTCTATATCAATTATCCAAATAATCCAACCGGAGCGATCTGTGGGATCGAATTTTTGGAAAAATGCGTTAATTTCGCCAAGAAAAACAATTTATTACTGGTTTCCGACCTCGCCTATTCCGAAATGGGCTATGACGGCTATATTCCACACAGCGTTCTGGAAGTTTCCGGAGCAAAAGAAGTCGCCATTGAATTTCATTCCCTCTCAAAAACATATAATATGACCGGCTGGAGAATTGGTATGGCGGTCGGAAACAAAGAGGCCGTTAGCGCACTGGCAACAATAAAATCGAATGTCGACAGCGGCGCTTTTAAGGCGATCCAATATGCCGCGATCGAAGCATTATCTGGTCCGCAAGATTGCGTTAAAGAAAACACTAAAGTTTTTGAAGAAAGAAGAAATGTTTTAATTGATGGTTTGAACTCCCTCGGTTGGAAGCTTGAAAAACCGAAAGCAACTTTTTATATGTGGATCCCGGTCCCCAAGGGAGAAACATCTTCTTCTTTCACCGAAAAACTGCTAGATAAGTGCGGCATTCTTGTCGTTCCCGGCAGCGGGTATGGATCTGCGGGTGAAGGCTACATCAGAATGGCGATCACGCTGCCGAAAGAGAGAATTACTTTGGCGATCGAGAGGATGAAGAAAGAAGGGATCGGCTGCTAATAGGCTTAACTCTTATTGACTGCGAAGCGCTTTAATATAATTCCCGAGAGTTACTAACCGGATATTGTACTCCCCAATTTTTTGATTCTCTTTCTGCACGGAGGATTCCGAAGCATGTTTAAGGAAGTTCTCGTCTTTTAATTTTACTTTTATCTTCTCGATCTCCGCAGCTAATTTATCATGTTCTTTTTGAAGGCGCTCTGATTCTTTGGCAAAATCGACCAACCCTTCAACCGGCAGCCCAAATTCCAGTTCGCCAACTTTAAATACTATCGTATGCTTTGGATAATTATTTGATATCTCTATCTCGCCGATCTTAGCCAGCGCCTTAATATAACCTTGGATCGTTTCGCTTAAAAGTGCGGCAGAATGGAGCTTGATCGGCTTTCCCGGCTGAATGCAAAGGGTCGCTCGGATATTTCTTATCGTCCTGACGATCTCCATCACCCTTTCCATCTCTTCTTCAACCTTTGGATCGATCAAATTCTTTTCAGCCGTTGGCCATTTCTTTAGCATAATACTGTTTAAGTCATTCGGATTTTTATCTTCGGATTTGTTTAGTATTTCGTGCTTAGTATTTAGCTTTTGGTATATCTCTTCCGTCATGAACGGCATGAACGGATGGAGGACTTTCATCGTTGTCTCAAGAACTCCAAGTAGGACCGCTTGAACTTCAGCTTTTGCTTTTTCGTCTTGTCCATACAGCCTGATCTTCGCCGTTTCAATATACCAATCACAAAATTCTCCCCAGACAAATTCGTAAAGTTGTTTTGCCGCTTCACCAAATTCGTAGCTTTCGATATTCTTCGTTACTTTTTCAATTGTTTGATTTAAGCGAGACAATATCCATTTATCTGCTAACTCCATAGTCCCTACTACTTCTATCTCCCCACTCTTTTCCGCCATCAAAACAAAACGGGCTGAATTCCAGATCTTATTCGCAAAGTTCCGCGCTTCGGTAATTTTTTCTTCCGAAAGCTTAATATCCTGCCCTTGCCCGGCACAAAGAGAAATAAAAGCGAAGCGGAGCGCATCGGCCCCTGCCCGATCGATCACTTCCAGCGGGTCGATCACATTTCCCCAAGACTTACTCATTTTCTTTCCGTTAATGTCTTTCACGAGGGCGTTAAAATAAACTGTGTGAAAGGGAACTTTCCCCATCAAATGCTCGCCCGCCATGATCATGCGGGCAACCCAGAAGAAAATAATGTCATAACTGGTGACTAATACATCGGTCGGGTAAAAAGTCTTGAGATCTTCGGTCTCATCCGGCCAGCCTAGCGTTGAAAACGGCCAAAGCGCAGATGAAAACCAGGTATCAAAAACGTCAGGGTCTTGAATGATATTAGTTCCCCCGCATTTCGGACACTTTTCCGGTCTTGTTTCCGACACAATTATTTCTTCACATAGTTTAGAATTTATAATTTCAGATTTAGAATTTGTTTCGGATTTAGTATTTAGTATTTCGGATTTGCAGTAGTATGCTGGCACTTGATGACCCCACCAAAGCTGGCGGGAGATGCACCAATCGCGCAGGTTGGTCATCCATTGCAGATAAACTTTGTTCCACCGTTCCGGAACAAACTTTACCCGGCCATCTTCAACCGCCGCGATCGCTTTTTCCGCCAGTGGCTTAATTTTTACGAACCATTGGTCGGAAAGATACGGTTCAACAACGGTATTGCAGCGATGGCATTCTCCTACGGAATTTTCATAATCTTCGATCTTTTCAATATATCCGCCCGCCACTAATAGTTTCACGATCTCTTCTCTTGCCTTAAATCTATCTAATCCCTCAAGGATCCTCACGGACCTCTTCTCCCCTTCTTCCAGTTCCGCTAAAGTAACCTTGGCTTCCGGCGTCAGAATGTTAATGCGCGGAAGATTGTGCCGCTCCCCCATCTCAAAATCATTTGGATCGTGGGCTGGAGTAACTTTTACCGCTCCGGTCCCAAACTTCGGATCGACAAAATCATCCGTTATGATCGGGATCTTTCTTCCGACTAGCGGCAAAGTTATTACTTTCCCGTGCAGGTGTTTATAGCGATCATCATTTGGGTTAACCGCAACCGCCGTATCGCCCAGCATTGTTTCCGGTCTGGTTGTAGCAACAATTACTTCGCCATAGCGGATAAACCAGAGATGCCCTTTCTTAGTTTCATACTTAACCTCAATGTCTGAGATGGCGGTCCCGCATCTTGGGCACCAATTAACGATCCTTTTGCCGCGATAGATCAATCCTTCATTATATAGCTGGACAAAATGGCGTTTGACCGCGCGGGAAAGCCCCTCGTCCATCGTAAAGCGTTCTCTGGACCAATCGCAAGAAGCGCC
>Ga0172379_10002779_pt1 | contig 29826 bp, 26 predicted proteins | sample GrowelOW334metaG_FD_119756 | JGI IMG/M metagenome (GOLD analysis project Ga0172379, IMG submission 119756) | Groundwater microbial communities from an aquifer near a municipal landfill in Southern Ontario, Canada - Groundwater well OW334 metaG | ecosystem: Environmental > Aquatic > Deep...
ATTGGCAAGGGTAATAAGATTAGTAGTACTTTCGATATTAGCAGTTGGGGTAAAAGTCGCTGTATAGATTTTACCGCTAACATCAAACGCTCCTCCTGAAAGCATTCCATTGGCAACACTCAAATCTTGTTCAGTAAATCCTACTGGAACCTCTGAAAAAGTAACGGTTACCGTTGATGTATCTCCAATTTTAAGAGCGGTGTCACTCATTGCAATCGTAGCTGTTGGTGCTTTCATATCTACCGCTTGAGGAGTGGCAATAGCCGCACTATTTTGACTACCAGAAGAACCTAATGCTACACCAGAAGCTACGCTCACACTTACATTTCCCTCAATCCCTGCTGTCGGAGTTATATCTAACGTATAAATGGCACCGCTTCCACTAAATGTCCCTTTGGTTCCGCCCGTTACGACTATATCATCGGCAATAAATCCAGTGACGGTATCGCTAAACGTAAAGGTATAAGTGATGACCCCACCTGTAAGATTGCCCACGGCATTTTCATCATCAGTGATAATGAGAGAAGGTGGGGGAGGTGGGGCTACTTGTGTACTAACGGTATAATTTGCACTTGTCGCTGTTGTCCCTGTATTCCCAGCCACATCAGAATACGTATTTGTGATACTAATACTATTGGTGACACTGGTAATATTTGCCGTTGGTGAAAAAGTGGCTGTCCACGTAATATTGTCCAGACTCGATAATGTGCTGAGGGTTCCATTTGCAACCGTAACATCCGCATTGCTAAACCCTACGACCGCTTCAGAGAAAGTGATTGTGACGGTAGCCGTTTCCCCACTATTGAGAACAGTGTCCGAGAGGGTGATAGCTGCTGTGGGATGAGTAGTATCATTTATAACAAGATTAAGATTAGTCGTTGCTGTCGCTCCTTCAACCAATGTTGTAACACCTGCCGTTGTAAACTCAGCATCGGTAGCCGTTTGCACTGCAACCGTACCAATCGACGAAGCCGTAGTTGGATTTATAACAATCCCATCTATTGGGTTACTGTTACTATCCAATGACTGTAAAAACTGCGCGATATTTACGACGGCAGCGTTTGTCGTGTCGGTTCTAGGTACCCCGACGATATCTTGCGGCATAACGATACCATCTGCATTCATATTGGCGGTATTGAATGTACCGATCGTCGCATTGCCCACTTTGAATGTGACAATATCACCTGCTTTGTAACTGAATGAGCCATTTGCATCCGTAACACCACTAAGACCGCTACTTGTCGTATAAGAAACCCCACTCACAACACTATCTACCAACGAAGCCGTGTGTGTTGTAGATATGACGGGGGTACTACTGCCGCCACTTCCACCACCCCCACCACCTGCGGCAGCAGCTCCACCTGCAATCGCTAAAATTCCAACACCCCACCATGCACTACTGGACATAAAAGGAGTAGACGCGGTAGCAGGCATAGCACTAACGGCTCCCAATTCCATAGTATTCGTTGCAGTCAACCCGTAATTCACATATTCGCCGCTCGATCCAAGTCCTGAGATTTGAACCGTTTGATCGTACAGCACGTAATCGCTAACAATCACCGAAGGCTCTGTTGCTCCCTCTGCAAAAATATGGAGATCTTTATCCACTATTTTTGTTGACACTTTTTTCGGAGCTTGTCCTGTTGTTGCATCGACTAGAATGATTTTATCACCGCTAATCGCCATTACACGAGTAACTTGAGTTGCTCCATTGATTGTTTTTCCGATTACTGCTGTTTTTAACATTAAAATACCTTTAAGATTAGCTGCAAATTCTTTAATGGCTGATTATCACCATTTTCCACTTAAGATTTAATTATTACACGAATAATTATGGTTAAAAGGCAAATTTAATCCTATTGCGTGTAGAGTTACCCCTCATAATTTATCCCATGAAAGTTGACTATTTGAAACACTCTATTAGTATTATATTAATTCTCACTTCCACCCTCTGGTGCGCACCCAATGACGCCAACCTTTCAACGGTTGATACACTTGTTACCCGCGTCCTCGAAACCCATCCGAAACTGAGTGCATCGCGTATGCAGATCAAAGCTTCCAAAAGCGGTGTCGATGCGGCTAAATGGGGCTATTATCCTACCCCCTCACTTGATCTTGGCGGTGGTAAAAACAGCAGTACCTTAGCGCGTCTTGAACAACCCTTATGGGCAGGGGGGCGAATCGATGCGACGTATGACATCAGCCTCTCCAAACAGCATGAATCGGAAGTAGCGTTGGATGAAAATGCCTACACTCTCATCGACAGTCTCCTCCAAACGCTTCAAAACCTCACCCAAGCACGAGGAAGGGTTCGTGCTATTACCGAGGGGCAAAAACAGCTGGATGATTTCAATGCAATGCTTAATCGCCGTATCGAAGCAGGGGTCTCCTCTCTTGCGGATGAAGAGCTTATCAAAGCGCGTCTTGCCCAAATCAATACGGATCTCACCATTGCTAAAATAGCAGAGAGAACTGCTTGCTCACAACTGCGCCTTATCACCTCACAAAGTGACCTCTCATGCACCCTTGATGCCGATCGTACCCCATCACCCGATACCCAACGCACTTCGGAGGAGATGATCGCGCAAATGCTTAAAACCCATCCGAGTATGTTGAAATCAACGATTCAAATTCAAACCGCTGAATATGAAAAGAACAAAGCAAAAGCAGTCTTGTGGCCAACCATTGCCCTAAGAGCGGAATACCAAAAAGGATCCGTTTATACCACCTACGCAAATGAGAACACCATCGTCTATCTCTCAGCACAGATGACTCCTGGAGCAGGGTTATCCTCCCTTTCAGGAATCGAAGCCTCGGAAGCTACTATCCAACAGCTGAAATTCAACAAACTCACCCTAGAACAAGATCTGACGCAAAGTTTGTTACGAGATATCGACGATCACCGCTCCGCTCTTGATCGAGTACAAGGGACAACCCTCTCCATCGACGCATCTCAAAAAGTATTGGAATCGTATGCGCGCCTTTTCTTAGCAGGTAAACGACAATGGCTTGATCTCGTTAACTCCTCTCGAGAAGTCACCCAAAACAGAATTTCGTTGGAAGATCTCCTAGCTACCGCGACCATCTCAACCTACCGTCTTAAACTCAAAACAGGTGAACTCATCGCACCGATAGGAAAACCCCAATGAGTAAAATCAAATGGCTCTTAGAAGAGAGTCTTCTTCTGAAAATATCCGGTCGTCATATTCCGCCCCATACAAAAGCGGCACTGGAAGAGAAAACACCGAACAAAGCTTTTTATAATGAGGTGCTTCACGCCTTTGGACTCGAACGCACCCCATGGCAAAAGCTCCCTTCCGCCGTTATGCTTCCAATGCTTTGCCTCGCTCCTGATGGAGAAGTAGGGATAATCTTCGCCCAAGAATCCGATGGGAAATGGACAACGGAAAGTGCCAATATCGTAGAGGGACGTGAAAATTTTCCCGATGGAACTCTCTTTCGCCCTCTGCGTCCAGGTAAACATGCAGGGAAATTTTCCACGGCCAAAGAGATGTTCAAGAAAGTAGCATTGGAGCAAAAAAGTTCTCTTATCTATGCCGCTATTGCCTCCTTTACGATCAATCTCCTAGCCCTTGGAACCTCGTTTTACAGTATGCAAGTGTATGACCGTGTTATCCCCACACAGGGGACATCCACCCTCGTTGCTCTAAGCGTCGGGGTGTTTATTGCCATCTTCTTGGAAATGCTCGTAAAGGTATCCCGTTCCTCCATCTTGGATCATGCCAGTAGAAATATGGATATGGCGTATTCCCACACGATATTCCAACGTCTTCTGAAAATCCGCCTTGACAGTATGCCCCGCAGTGTTGGAACGCTATCGGGACAGCTTCAAAGCTACAACTCCGTACGCACCTTTATCTCTTCGGCTGCGATGTATCTCCTTATCGACTTCCCTTTTTCCCTCCTCTTTTTAGCGGTTATCCTCTTTGTTGGGGGGACAAATATGGGGATGATTGTTGTTGGATTTTTGGTCGTCTCCGTACTCGTTGGAAGTATGTTCCGTCATAAGATCGATGCCCTATCCGCTTCATCGTCCATGGCATCGCACAAAAAGCTAGGACTTCTGGTCGAAACCGTCAATGGGGCAGAGAGCATCAAAGCTTCAGGGTCGGGATGGAACTCTCTTAACCGATGGAATGCCCTTACCAAAGACTCCATTGATGATGATATTGCGATTCGTCACTACAGTGAACTCTCCAGCTACCTCTCTGCTTTTTTTCAACAACTAAGCTACATTGCCCTTGTTGCCATGGGGGCATATATCGTAAGTACCAGTACCGAGCTTACCATGGGGGGATTGATCGCTATTACCATCCTCTCAGGGCGTGTCCTCTCCCCCATCGCTATGATCCCCAATCTCTTCGTTCAATGGGGACGAGCCAAAATCTCCATCAAAGATTTAGAGAATGTCTTTGCTCTTCGCAGTGACAACCATGCCATTGAGCGACCACTTTCTCCAAGCAGTGTAAGTCCTGCCTATGCTTTACAAAACCTTGTGTTTGAATATCAAGAGAATACGCCCACCGTAACACTTGCAAGCCTTCAGATTCCTGCTGGGAATAAAGTAGGGATTTTAGGGGTGATCGGTTCAGGTAAATCAACACTGTTGAAACTTCTAGCGGGACTGTATGCCCCCAAAGAGGGTAAAATATTTCTCGATGGTTTAGATCTTCAACATCTCTCACGAGAATGGATTGCCAAGAGTATCGGGTATCTCCCCCAATCGACCAAACTCTTCTCGGGGACGCTACGGGATAATCTTACATTAGGGATGGTAGGGATTAATGATGAGCAAATCACCGATGCGTGTAAAAAAACGGGGCTAATGCAATTGGTTAGCTCCTTGCCACACGGACTTGACAGTGCTGTTCCTGAAAGCGGTGAGAGTGTTTCAGGGGGGCAAAAACAGCTTATAGCCATCACCCGTCTCGTCCTCGCACAACCAAATGTTTGGCTACTGGATGAACCCACGGCAAGTATGGATGAGGGGAGTGAAAAACGGCTTATTGAACTCTTGGCAACCTTGATTCGTCCTACGGATACCCTTATCCTCGTCACCCATAAGCCCTCACTTTTACGGCTGGTCAGTCGTCTTATCGTAATGACACCGCAAGGGATTGCCATGGATGGACCACGTGATGCGGTTCTTCAAAAACTCTCAACACCTCAACAACCCGTACAACAAGGAACCCCATCGTGACCTCCAACAATCTTCCTTACCTCTCACGGCTTCATCCGTTGACCATTATCTTCGGAACCTTATTTTTAGTTCTCGTCCCTTTTTTACTGTGGGCTTCTTTTACCTCTCTTAATCAAATTTCCCATGCAACGGGACAAGTGATCGCTGCGGCTAAAACACAGCAGATTCAAGCGGCAAACGATGGTGTTATCCAAGAGGTGTACGTCAAAGAGGGGCAAAGTGTCAAAAAAGGGGAGATCCTAGCAATGCTGGAGAAATCCCAAGCGCAAGCTGCCCACGATGACAGTATTGCCAAAGTGGCAGCACTGCAAGCAACCTTGGTACGTCTCAAAGCCGAAGTATTCGGACGACCACTTGTCTTTCCCCCATTAGTGCATCAATACCCCGATTTTATGGGAAATCAAACGGAGCTGTTTCATCGACGACAACAAGCTCTTAACGATGAAGTTTCAGCGCTTAATGATTCGCTTAAACTCGCTCAAGACGAACTGGACCTCAATCTCCCCCTTCTTAAAACAGGGGATATTGGGGCAACGGAGATTATCCGTCTCAAACGACAAATCGCCGATCTCAAAGGGCAAATCTCCAATAAAAAGAATAAATACTTCCAAGACTCCCAAACCGATATGACCAAAGCCGAAGAGGATCTCTCCACCAAAGAACAAGAGTTGGCGGATCGTGATGTAACGCTCGAACGTACGAGTATCACGTCTCCTATGAATGCTGTCGTCAAAAACATCCTCCTTACAACCCAAGGGGCACGTGTTCGTCCTGGAGATGTGATTATGGAGCTAGTACCTTCCAATGACACCCTTATCGTTGAAGCCAAACTTGCCCCTTCCGATCTCTCATTTGTGAAAATAGGGCAATTGGCCGCGGTTAAACTCGATGCGTATGATTATTCAATTTATGGAATTTTTCATGGGAAAGTGGCGTATATCAGTCCTGACACCTTGAGTGAAAAAACACAACAAGGGGATAAGTTTTATTTCAGAGTATTGATCGCCCTTAAGCCCGATGAGATGATTACCAAATCAGGGAAGAAGATTGTAATGACTCCCGGAATGACAACGCAAGTGGATATTACGACAGGAGAGAGAAGTGTCCTTACGTATTTGATCAAACCGATTGCGAAGACGTTTTCGGAATCGTTGCATGAGAGGTAAGATTTAAACTTTAACATCCAATAGATGAAGAGGCTTAGGAGCTTCATCGTGAGAGAGTGACTCTTTATGCTTTTTCGGACGGCGTTCTTCTTGCTCTGATTGTTCTTTGGTATGTTCTCGATCACTGTCCACACTGTGATTCTCTTCCGCTGGACGAACCTCTTGGAGTTCATTATTCTTATTGTTTGCCGCTGTTGCCGCGGCTAGGGATTGAAGATCATAACGGTTTTGCAATGCTGTTTTTTCACTTGCCACTCCTGCCATTTGTTGGTTGGAATAAATCACTCCACCAATGGGACCAATATCTGCCATACGAAACCCCCTATTTTTTTTCCACGCTCACCGTCTTATAGTTGGTATAGAGGACATTCGCACCCTCTTGCACTCTTACTTCTCGTCGCGGGGTATAATCGACCAAATAGGTTCCTTTTTCAAATAAATCTCAATAATTCTCACCAAAACAGCTGTTTGCAACACAAATGCAACACTAATAATATAGAATAAGTTAAAATAAATTTACAAAAGAATTATTATGATCAATAAAATTTTAAGCGCTACTATGGTAGAGAGAGAGAGAGAGAGAGAGAGAGAGAGAGAGAGAGAGAGAGAGAGAGAGAGAGACTATTTTTATAATAATGATTATCAATACTTTATTATTCGTCACTTTCTAACCCTTTCTGATCGTATCACTCACGAGAAGCTCTTTTCCAGTAAACAACCTATTAATCCTCCGCATTTTCCCACTAAGGGAAATTCTCCCTGATATTTCTTCATCATACACAACTTATGTTTTAAATTTTGCTATACAAAACACGCACACTTTAAATTTGAATAGATTGGAATAAATAAATGGCTCAAATACAGCTCGAAGATACAGGACTTCTAATATCTGAAACAGATGCTTTCGGAAATATTACTTTTGCAAATGATGATTTTATAAAATATTCTGGCTATAGCTGGGATGAATTGATTGGGAAACCACATAATATTCTTAGACATCCTGATATGCCAAAAGCAGCATTTGCTGATCTTTGGAACGTTGCTAAGTCTGGAAAAGTATGGAATGGATTCGTCAAGAATCGTACTAAAAGTGGTGATTATTATTGGGTCTTCGCAACACTAAGCTCTGTAAAAGCACCCGATGGTTCAGTTCGATATCTTAGTTTGAGGAATAAACCGACTTCGCAAGAAATCGAAAAATATGAGTTACTCTACAAAACAATGTAAGGAAAGAAAAAATGTTTGGATTTAGAAAAAAAGATAAAAATATAATTATCAATGCGATAGATAGCTATCATAGTGTCTTAAAAGGAACGAAGAATGAGTACGATTTTTCCACTCGTTCTACCAATCATCAAGTCAATGAAATATTGGATCGGATAGCATTCAATACGAATGAAGTCAGAAATATTCGTAATGCAAATAATATTTTAGTGGGGGAACTTGTGATCTCTTTTTCTCGTACTAATGCCGGAGAGATTGGTATGACTACGACAAGCGATAATACCAAGGATGCTGCAATATTATTTCAGAATTCCTTAAGCTCTTATAACAATAGCATGAGTAATCTGAAAAAATTTTTTGAAACTATTAAACAAGAGTTTATAAAAATATCTGATAATGATTTTAGATCTGACCTCAAAAGTGACGATTGGGGGAATGATCTCAAACATCTTATGGAGAATATTACTTCTATGAGTCAAGTAATTGTGGCTCAGTCAAAATTACAATTAAAAAATTCTATAAGTTTGCAAGAAAATGCCAATACTATGCTACAAGAAGCAGACAAACTAGCTATAGCCTCCAATCAGCAAGCATCAAGCCTCGAAGAGACAGCGGCTGCTATTGAAGAATTAACCTCAAATGTCTCCGCAAATACGGCTAAAGCAGAAGAAATGGCATCCACTACAAGAGATGCAAAAGAATCCGCCGAAAAAGGAAATCAAGTAGCACAGAATTCGTTGGAAGCCATGCATGAAATTTATAACGCAACTGAAGCTATCAATAATGCAGTAGAGATCATTGACAATATTGCATTTCAAACGAATATACTGAGTCTAAATGCCGCCGTTGAAGCAGCAACTGCTGGGGATGCTGGAAAAGGATTCGCTGTTGTAGCTCAGGAAGTTAGAAATCTGGCAAATAGAAGTGCAGATGCCGCAAAACAAATACAAACCCTTGCAAAAGAAGCACGTCAGAAATCAGAGATGGGTCTTCAAACAACGCAGAATATGAAAGAAGAATTCGTATTGATTTTTGACAAAATCAGTCAAACCGATAGGATGGTTCAGGATATGACAGCGGCAAGTCATGAACAAATGGTTGGTATTGTACAAATCAATAATGCAGTTGCACAGCTTGACCAAATCACCCAAGCGAATGCAAGAACAGCCAGTAATGTTAATGAAAATGCCATTATCATCAATGAAATTGCTCACGTAATATTTAATGATGCCAATAAAAAAGAATTTGTGGATAAACAGGTGTTTTTAAATGCCAATCGAACCGCACAATATCAAAATAAACACTAAAAGGTCACCTATGCAACAGCCTACCCCGACTCGAAATCAAAAGTTTCTCCAAGTGGATGACTTTATAGTATCAAAAACAGATGCTCACGGTAAGATCCTGTATGGAAACAAGCACTTTTTAGAATTGTCAGGTTATACACAAACAGAGCTTTTTGGGGTTCCTCATTCTATTTTGCGTCATCCAGATATGCCTAAAATTGTTTTTAAATTTTTGTGGGATCGGATAAAAGATAAGAAAGAGATTTTTGCGTATGTCAAAAATCTTTGCAAAGACGGTTCTTATTATTGGGTTTTTGCGAATGTTACTACAACCTTAAATACGAATGGGAGTATTCGAGATTTTCACTCCGTTCGTCGTAAAGCAAGTGATAAAGCAATGGACGTTATACCTGCTTTATACACCAAACTGCTAGCAGCAGAACGAAGCGGAGGGGTAGAAGCCTCTAAGACTCTTCTCGAAAAAATTTTACATGAAAGCGGGGTTAGTTATGACCAATTTATCTTCAGTCTTCAAAAATAAGCAAACGCTATTCTTCGTAACTATTCTTATCGCTTTTAGCATTTTTTTTATAATTATAGCGCAATGGATTGCTGTCGCAATGGCATTGGTCTCAATATTTGTAGGATTACTCATCCCAAGCCCTCTCAATAAAATGCTGGCAGATACTCTTTTTCAGCAAATTACTAATGTATTACATGTTTCTGCAAATGGAAATCTCTCGGAGCGAATAGTAAATATTCCCGCAGATCATTTGATGCAAACGATTGCATGGAATATCAATAATTTGTTAGATCAAATAGAGCAGATTATACGAGATATTCATGCATCTATTGATCACGCTAATAGCGGGAATAATGATCGGATTGCATTTAAAGATGGCTACCAAGGGGACTTTATCGTTATTTGTGGTGTTGTAAACAAAGCGGTTGATGAAATCTCAGAGGCCTATAAAGGCAAAGCAAGCAGTGATTTAAATAAAGAGTTTGAGCGTATTAGCGGTGGTGTGTCAAAATCATTGGCAATTATTCAAGATGATATTAAAAAGAATACCGAATACGCCAAGAAAATAAATTTGTCCTCATCTGTAACTGCGAATAATCTCAAAAAGAGTCAAAATAGCGTCGTCAACATTGTCTCTAATTTACAGAATTTACTCGATTTAATTGGAGATTCAAATGATAAAATCGTATCTCTTAATGATAGAACACGCGAGATTAATACGGTGGCAACGTTAATTATTGATATTGCCGATCAAACAAATTTGTTAGCCCTAAACGCAGCGATTGAAGCAGCTCGGGCAGGTGAACATGGTCGAGGATTTGCAGTTGTCGCCGATGAAGTTCGAAAGCTTGCTGAGCGTACACAAAAAGCAACCCAAGAAATATCTATCACGCTGCAAAGTCTTCAACAAGAAGCCAATGATATTCAAGGTAATTCAGAAAGAATAGGGGAAATCGCAACAAAATCGCAATCTAATATCTATGAATTTGAGACTGTCCTTAATGAATTTTCAGAAAATGCGAATAGTTCCGCAAAAGCAGGAAAATTAATTAACGATTCACTTTTTACGACACTGGTAAAGGTTGATCATATTATCTACAAAGATCGAGCCTATACAGCAATAATGCATCAAGATGAAAAAGTTGCCGCTGCTTTTCTTGATCATCGCCATTGTCGTTTGGGTGATTGGTATTATAATGGGATGGGAAAAGAATTATTTGCACATACGCCTGCATACAAAATGTTAGAAGCCCCTCATATGATGGTTCATACGAAAGTATTAGAAACCATTCAATGCGTGACCAAGACAGATTGTTTTGATATACGAAATAGAGATGGAATTGTTAAAAATATGACAGTGGTAGAGGCAAATAGTAGTATATTATTTGAGCTACTCGAAAAAATGATTGTTGAGGCAAATACAAGTAAATAATCATCGTAGTCCAAAGGTGTTTTCAAATCAAGTTTTAACTATTTTTTTTCCACGCTTACCGTTTTATAATTGGTATAGAGGACATTCGCACCCTCTTGCACTCTTACTTCTCGTCGCGGGGTATAATCGACCAAATAGGTTCCTTTTTCAAATACGGAAAAATCGACACACAATTTAGCGGCTGCTTCGAGGATACTTTGAGGCAGTTGTTGCTTGTCGGTGGTGATGATGACGTGAGCTGAGGGGCGGTCTTTTAGGTGTAGCCAAATATCACGGGCACGGGACCGTTGTAGCAGTTCGATATTTCCCCGTTCACTTTTCCCCAATGAGACTTTTATCCCCTCTATCCAAAACTCTTCGATACCATCTGAAACTTTTGTATGGGCTTTGGTTTTCGTCCCTGCCACTTTGGAGGGAAAGAGACGGGTGATCTCCTCAGGCGTTTGCGCTTCACGGATCGTATGGGCGAAAAGCTCCAAATGGTGGATTTTCTCCGTAAGATTTTCTCTCTCTTGAAATAGCCCCAACGCTTTTTGCTTCCCCTTTTTGGAACGTTTGAAAAAAGTATCCGCCATTCGTGCACCGTCATGACACTCTGGAGGGATAGCTATTTCAAGCGGAGTTCCATCAAAATCATTAAGTTTCAACGAGGTTTCATATCCTTTGATCGTATGAAGATTCGCCAAAATAAGATGCCCGTAATGTTGCGCGGTGCTTGACTCTTCCAACAACGCCTCTTCATCCGAGAGTGCTCGTAAATGTTTTTGAAGCTGTTGCGTTCTCTTGGTGATTAACGACAACTTTTCTTTTTTGAGTCTCTCCAATCCAGAAGCAGCATATTCCTCATACGTGTGGCGTAAAAATGCCTCAACATCGTCAAGGGGATAAAGAACGGGGGTAAACGTAGGAGGTGGCGGATTGGTCAATGCCTCCCCCACGCGAACACTACGAACAGAAACCATCTCATCAATATGACGTAACGCTTCCAAAACAATTTCATCTTTATCAAGAAGTATCACATTCGTATACTTTCCTGTAAATTCAAATTGTAAAATCGTCGTTTCAGACTTATATGAACCGCTTGTTGTTGCAACGATACGGAGAATTTTATCGTTGTTATGCATCGTGACTGATTGGATTGAAGAGCGGTTAAGCCGTTTGGCGAGGAGAACATCAAAGGGCGCTTGATAAATTTTGGTACGCTTCGTATCGGGAGCACTAAAAATCATCGGATTATCGCGTCTCATATCAAACGTCCAAGAGGTGTTTTTATCAAATTCAATAACGATTTGGGTATCACTTACACGGTAAACTCGTTCGATTTGTTGGAAGTGTTGCATAAACACGATGATTTGGGAGAGGTGCGAGTGTTTCATAAATGTTATTTCCTTGTTTCAGAAGTACCTTATCAAAAAAACATTAGAATATCTAATAAGACTTTGTAGGTAGGTGGTGTGTTATGAATATTTTTAGTACGATCAAGTCAAAGTTTATTTTTAATCTCATTGCTGCGGTTAGTGCAATCTTGGTAAGTGTGATTGTAGCATATTTCATTGCGACCTCATCGATCAAAACCATTATGATCAGTGATCTCAATACCGTTGCCGACGCATTAGAGAAAAATGTCAACTATATTGCCGCTATCAAACCCGATGCCTATAAAGATGATGTATTCAAAAACGATATTAAAAGTATCAAAATTGGTCAAAGTGGCTACGTTTATTTTATTGATGCCACGGGGACGATGACCATCCACCACAAAGATGAAGGGCAAAACAAAGCAGGACATGGCTATATCGATCATATCCGTGCCGATAAAAATGGCGGAATCTATGAATACGTCTCAGCAACAACGGGACAAGATAAAATCGCCGCGTATCGTTATATTTCCAAATGGGATATGTGGGTTATTCCCGGAATTAATAAAGCTGATTATTTTGATGCGCTTCAATCCAGCTTCTTCAAATGGTTCGCTTTTTTAGGAACTTTTTTAGCCCTTCTTTTGATTGCCCTAAACTATTTTACGGGAACAAGCATTATCAATCAAATCGAAGAGCTCGATAAAGTTTCCTCTGATTTGGCGCATGGAAATGGGGATTTAACCAAACGACTTCCGATACTCAATAAAAATGATGAAATCGGAATTGCTAGTGCGTATCTCAATACCTTTATTGATAAAATTCAAATGACCATCAATGATACCAAACAAATCACGAATTCGGCAGTAGGTTCTACCGCTACTCTGAACTCTGCGGCAAGTAATCTTTCAGCTCAATCGGAAAAAACCAACTCCATTGCTCAAAATACCAATACCACTGCTACCGAAATCGGGGCAACCCTCGAACAGAGTGTTAACATGGCGAAGGAATCTCTCGAGAATAGTCAATCAACGGAAAAAGAGTTAGAAAAAGTACGAGAACTTGCCAATATTATTACCAATGAGGTACATAATACCACTCAAATGACCCATGATTTGACCGAACGATTTAATCAGCTTTCCCAGGATGCATCCAGTGTTAGTGGTGTACTAGAGATCATCTCTGATATTGCCGATCAAACCAATCTCCTTGCGCTAAATGCTGCCATCGAAGCGGCGCGAGCGGGGGAACATGGTCGAGGATTTGCTGTCGTTGCCGATGAAGTACGCAAACTTGCAGAACGAACACAAAAAAGTCTTACAGAGATCAACTCGACGATTTCCATTGTTATTCAGTCCATTTCTGACTCATCCGATATGATGAATACTAACAGTAAAAACATTGCACGTCTTGCCGAACGAAGTACACAAATTGATTCCAAAATTGATTCGGCATCAACTTCTCTACGCTCCAACGTTGATGCCAGTAAACAAAGTGTCCAAACTTCAGAAGTGATGGCAAATAAGATTCGTACTATCATCACGCACGTTTCCAAAATGTCGAGCCTCTCCCAAAGTAACCAAGATGAAATCAAGCAAATTTCAACTATTGCAAGTGAACTGTATACCGCAGCAACGCAGCTAAATACCAAGTTGGGGCAGTTTAAAAGTTAACATAGTATAATCCGCCACATTTTTTAAAGGCAGATTGTTATGCACGCACCTCGTGGATTTGGTAGAAACTATTTTTCTCTTGCTGCCATTCAAGCGTATGCTTCCGAGGTTCGTCTTCTTCAAATCATTACTCAAATCGAGTGGATTTGTCCCATCTGTCCTGTGTATACCCTCTCCGCCCTCTCTCCTCCTGATAACGATTAATTTTTAATTTCACAACAACATCACTAAAAATTAATAGTTACGTTAAGGATATTTATGTTTAAATCAACCCTATCACTCGTCGCGTGTGCGACAATTGTTACCTCATTGGGGGCAAAAGAATTAACCCTCGACCCCATCGTCGTCAGTGCCACTAAAACAGAACAGTCACTCAAAGAGACGACGGCAAATATTGATATTATTACGGCTGAAGAGTTGGAAGAAAGACATTATTCAAGTGTTATTGAAGCGCTTAATACACTCTCTAGCATCGACTTTACACAATCTGGTGGAATTGGGCAGCAATCCTCTCTTTTTATACGAGGTTTTTCTAATAAATACACTCTTGTACTCATTGATGGAATACGCGTAAATGACCCTACAAATTTTGATGGTGCACTATTTGATCAAATCACCCTTAGCGATATTGAACGTATCGAAGTCATTAAAGGTGCTCAATCGGGTATTTGGGGAGCTGATGCCTCAGCAGGCGTCATCAATATCATTACCAAAAAAGCCCTACCGCATCACGTAACCGCTTATACCGAAATAGGAAGCTACGGCACAAAAAAGTTTGGGGCTACTCTCTCACATGTCATGAGTAAAGGGGATATTAAAATTGGATTTGATCGACTTTTAACGGATGGATTTTCAGCGGCTGAGCCGAAAAAGTCCAATCCTCTTTATGGAATACGTTATGATGATTTAGGATGGGAGGCAGATCAATACAGCTCAACTACTATTCATGCTAAAGCCGGAATTAATCTTACTGACAAAGACAGAATTGAACTCTCTCACCGCTATATATCCTCAAATCTTCATTATGACAATGTCGGCGCTGACAGTCTTTCTAATACCAACAGTTTTACTCAACGTTTTAGCAAAGTGTCTTATGCTCATACGGGTGAACAAAATTCAATTGAAACGTACGTTGGTCGTTCCGATTTTGAGCGTACCTATTATGGAGGGTATCTAGGAAAAACAGATGAAGCTGGGCTTACAGATACATATAAATATAACGATTCTGGAACCCTCACTTCAGGAGTAACATGGCAAAATTTTAATGTAGAAAGTGCAGGAGGTTCCCTTCTAAATACTAGCTACATCGGACGTGCGATTTTTGCTTCCAATACTAATCTTTTCAATAACCGTTCAACCGTTTTAACCGAAACAATCCGCTACGATAATTACTCTATTTTTGGTTCCAAAACAACTGGGAAAATAGGGGTAAAACAAAATATTTTGGATGGTTCACTAAGCGCCAATTACGGGAGTGCCTACCAAGCACCTTCATTAATTCAAATTGCCAATCCTTACGGAGCTCCAAATACTGATCTTAAGCCTGAAAATATTCGTAGTTTTGATGTAACAGGGAGCTATCAAAATCTTTCACTAACCTACTTTTATAGCACCATCAAAGAAATGATCAATTGGTACGATCCTACTCCTACAAATTATTACAATATGGATGCGTATTATACAAATACAGTTGGTTCATCAATACTACAGGGATATGAAGCGAAAATTAAACAGCCAATAGGAGAGACACTAATCGCTACTGGAGCTTATACCCGTCTTCATGCAGCAGATGCAAGTGGCAAGGAGTTGGCACGTCGACCACATGACAGTGTCAAAGTTTCCGCCGATTGGTACCCTTACGAAACACTGCATATCGGTATGAATACTCAATACATTGGCACCCGATACGATAATACAGCTCAAACCATTGAAACTGGGAATTATGCGGTCTTTGGCGGAGTTCTCAATTATACTATCAATAAAAATCTTGATTTTTATGCTAAATTCGATAATATTTTTGATCGCTACTATCAAACGGTTGATGGCTATGCAACAGCAGGAAGAAGTGGCTACATTGGGCTCAAAGTTAATTATTAATGAAACTCTCTTTCCGCCCCTATCTCCGCTATAAATTTTTTAACGCCCTCTTTACTGGGATGGTGGGGGGATCGGTTTTTACCATCTACGCTTCACTCCCTCCCTCGACATTCTCAGTCGGGGGAATCGTTCTCGCGCTGGGAATGATGGCTCTTGCGTATGTGTACCATCGACTAATGACTTTAGAATACTTTTTCCGATTTACCCTTGCCACTGAACTTATTATGCTCATTATGGTGGGTTATTTTCTCCTCTTTTCCTCCAATTTGACAACAGCATTAATTGTCTATGCCGCTTATCAGTGTTCCTTTCTCTTCGGAGGATATTTGGTGCGTGCTGAAACCCATTTTGCCCGTCATTCGCGTGTAATGGGATGGATTGATATTGCCAAACAGCAAGGTGCATTAAGTGGGCTGGCACTTTCATACGGATTTTATAAACTTCTCGAACATTTCAATATAACCCAGTCCTCCGTTCAAGTCTATGATTTACATTTTGGTTTGCTTGGGCTGGAAATTATAATTATCGTTTGCTTAATCTACTCATTTAGGAAAAATAAATGAAAGTTTTAGAGGAGTTTTTATGACCATTTGGCAACACGTCCCTTTTGAAAACGAAGCAGCAATAGGGGAATGGGCTCGACTGCGTGGAATAACCTACCGCCTCATTCGATGTTGGGAAGATGAACCGTTAGAAGCCGATGATCTGCTAGTGGTATTGGGCGGTTCAATGAGTGCGTACGATGATGTCGATTTTCTTCATCGTGAAATAGAGTTCTTGCGTCAACGAATCCATGACGGGGGGAAAATATTCGGTATATGTTTAGGGGCTCAACTGTTGGCTCATACGATGGGGGCATCCGTATACAGCAGTAATACACGAGAGGCAGGATGGCGCGATATTGAGATGTTACCCCACTCCCTCACCGCAAACTTGGAGCCAAAAATAAAAGTCTTTCATTGGCATGGCGATACATTTGATCTACCAAAAGAGTGTAACCGTATTGCGACAAACGATGCCTTTAGCAATCAAGCGTTTGCCACCCCTGATGGTCGTATCGTCGCAACCCAATTTCATTTTGAAACAACGGCTGAGAGTATGAACGCTTTATTGGATGAGGATGGTTCGTATCTCGATTTTGACTCACCCTATGTTGATAACGCCTCCCTTGTTCGTGAAGGAGCCCATAATAGTGCCAATGCCAATAAGGCGTTATTTGAGTTGTTGGATCAGTGGGTGGAAGTGGGGAGCAACTCTCTCCATGATGCAAGAATAAAGAGAGTATTCAGTTAAAAATATTGTTCCAATTTTGACTTTTTGAATCAGCATATTGTTTCTAAAAGTAATACTTGTTAGTAAAATGCTAATAAAATACTCGTATTTTGGTATGTATAATGCTTATTAGTAGTAAAAAGTAATCAGTATAAAACGTTACTTTCGTTAACATATCAACAATAAACGATTATTTATAGGTCGAATTTAAAAAGGGGGAAAATATGCCATATTCAGTTAAAGCAGTTGCAAATGAATTTTTAGCAATTGGATTTCAGAGTGGTGATACCATAACCCAAATGAAGTTACAAAAATTAGTTTATATTGCACATGGATGGAATTTAGCTATTTTCAATGAACCTTTAATTAATGATCAAATTCAAGCTTGGAAGCATGGACCCGTTATACCCGTTTTATATAATGAATTTAGAGGGGTTGGTAGTAGCAATATTACAGAGTACGCAACAGATATAAGTGTTGATGAAGAAAGTTTCAATATATTATACGAAACCCCTCGTATTGCAACAGCAGAAGAAAATACTCATTTATTGATTCAAAAAATATGGAATAAGTATGGGCATCTTTCAGGGCCACAATTGTCTAGTCTTACACATATGCCCAATACCCCATGGTCAGATATTTATAGATCAAATCAGCATAATCTTCCAATTAGTAATGAAATAATTAAAAGTCATTATAATGACTTGTTAAGAAGATAGGTTTTCTTTGAGTACTGAGACGGAAAAAGACCTATTCGATTCATTGGATAGATTGCAACTACCACAATTAACAGATGATACGTCGGAAGAAAGTACTTATATTGAACCTCCAATCGAGGCGCAACATGATCATAAAGAGAAGGAAGCAACAGCTCTAATTCAAGAAACTGCAAGAAAAGTTAAGGCAAAGAATGCAAGATTAGAGATTGAAAATAGTAATCTTAAGAAGCTTGCAGAACATAGAGAAGCTTATTCATGGGCAATTTTGGCATTTGTTATATGTACTGTAATAGTTACCTTTTACATTGTAATTCAGGCGGGAACACCAGTTTTATTCCCTATACTAGAGAATGATAAAGATTACAAGTTGTTAATTACAAATTATGTAATTAGTGATCAAGTAATCATGACGCTTTTAGGTACTACATTGGCTCAAGTAATCGGTATCCTTTGGTTAGTTGTAAAATGGCTTTATCCATCAAATAACAATCATACAAAGTAAAGGCAGGAGACGTTTAAGTAATAGCTTTTAATGAAATCCCCCATTCCCTCCCATCAAGGTACACAGCATGACCCCCATCTCCATCTTCGGCACCTCCTCCGACGCAGGCAAATCGACCCTCACGTTCGTCATCGGTAAAATCATCCAAAATGCAGGGTATAGCGTCGCCCCCTTCAAAGCCCAAAACGTCTCCAATAATTCCCATGTTGCGGATGATGGGTCTGAAATTGCCATTGCCCAATTCTTCCAAGCGGAAGTGCTTGGAGTTCCGACAAGCTACCATCTCAATCCTGTCCTCCTCAAATCGGGGCGTGGAAACAGTGCCTCGATGATCGTCAATGGACGCGTTGCAGGGGAAAAAGAGGTGAGGGAGTATTACCGTGATCTTGACACCCTCAAACCCTCCGTGGATGATTCTTTTGAATATCTCTCTTCACGTTATGATTGTGTTGTATGTGAAGGGGCTGGGAGTCCTGTGGAACTCAATCTGATGGACAAAGACCTCTCCAATATCTATATTGCAACTCGTTTTAATACCAAGATTATCCTCGTTGCCGACATTGAACGAGGGGGCGTTTTCGCTTCCATTTGGGGAGTGTATAATCTCCTTCCAGACGAGTTGAGAAAAAATGTGATCGGGGTCATCATCAATAAATTTCGGGGGGACATGAGTCTCTTTGATGAGGGGGTTACGATTATTGAGGAGCGTTTCGGGATTCCTGTCCTTGGAGTATTGCCCTATCGTTCTCTCAACCTTGGTTTTGAAGATTCTCAAAGCTTAATGAACTACGTTCAAAATAAAAGCGACATCAAAATCAGCGTCGGAGTGATCGCCTATCCCACGATGAGCAACTACAACGACATCGAACCCCTCATTCACGATGAAGAACTTTTCGTTGAATTTATCCGTGGAGATATGGCGTTGGAAGCGTACGATGTGATCATCCTCCCTGGGTCGAAACTGGTAATTAATGATCTGAACTGGTTAAAGAAAACGGGACTTTACGAGCGGTTACGGGAGCGAACCAAAGCAATATATGGTATTTGTGGCGGGTATCAGATGATGTTTGAGCGTATTGATGACCTCTATGCGATTGAAAATCTGGAACCAACCTCAGAAGAGGGATTTGGGTGGATAGAGGATGTTATAACGTTGGAGAGGGATAAAATCCTGACCAAGGGAACGTATCCCCTTTTTGAGCACGAGATAAAAGGGTTTGAAATCCGTCACGGTATCAGTCTCAAAAATATCCAATGGTTTGCGAATAAGCACGTTAGCGGTTCGTTTGTCCACGGTGTTTTTGAAAACAATGCTTTTCGTACCCACTTCTTTCGCAACCTCAATTCGAAGTATATCGGGTTTGATTTTCAACAGCGTAAAACTGCCATTTTAGATAAATTCATCGGTGAATGTGCTGGCAGGATTGATACCAAAAGGATACTTGAGCACCTCTAGGAATATTTTGTCATTCCGTGCCACGACACGAAATGAGAGGGTGAAAGATTATTTCACCATATCTGCGCGGGGGAAGGTAAAAGTTGATTGACGAATAACCATTACTTTTTCTTTATCGTCCATTGCATACGCTTTGATTGTGATGGGAACAACGGTATCTTTACGATCATCATTGACTAACATCTCATCGGTATACAAAACAACGACTTTTTTCTTAACAACGCCAGGTTTCACGTTAAACGGTGCGTCAGGCTGAGCGATTTTGATTTTGCCCTCCATACCAGCTGGGGCGATAATATCAAAATAATATTTGTGATCTTCATTTAGAGTGTTTTGCAACAAGAACGTATAGGCGTTATCAACACGTACTTTGCCCTCATCGGTTTTAATGATTGCATACAAACGGTTTTCTTTGTTGATATTAAGGAGCATATACTCTTTTTTGCTTCCCATCATCCCCAAAATAACGGCAACAATTACCAAAATACCAATATATCCCAAGATTTTCGGACGGAAATAGTGTGTTTTCCCTTTCATATAGAGGGTCTCTTTCTCACTTGACCATTCAACAAGAGACGGTTTACCCAGTTTACCCATAACTTCTGTACACGCATCAACACACTCAAGACAGTTGATACACTCCAGTTGAAGCCCTTTACGAATATCAATATGGGTAGGACACACGGTTACACAACTTTCGCACGTAGTACACTCGGCACTTGTATTGACACTCAAAAGATCTTTTTGTTTGGTAAAGACTTTCTCTTTATGTTCGTTGTAGATCTCTCCACCGCGATTAGGATTATAGACCGCCATAATAGTATCATCATCATACAGTACCGATTGGATACGAGAGTAAGGACAAACATAGACACAAAAGTTCTCTTTCAAAAAGATAACGTCATAGACCAAAAAGGCAACAATTCCGAGGATAGTTCCAACAAGAACAGAGTGCTCAGAAGGGTTTTGGATGTAAGCCATAAAATCTTCAGGTGGAACAAAATACCACATCAAATCCGCTGCTGCAACAAACGCCAATCCTGTCCAAATCAACATCGCAACGAGACGTTTGACTTTATTCTCAACTTTAGAGTAATCAGGCTCTTGTTGTTTGTTTTTGATCCGTTTGCGAAGACCAAGTACTTTTGTCTCAATCCAATCACGGTAAAGGACGCGAAAAATCGTTTGAGGACACATCCATCCACAAAAAACCCGTCCGCCCAATACAGTGATACCGAAAATACCGATAAACATAAGCATTAATAGAAATGGCATCAAATAAAGTTCTTGCATATCAAACTGAATAAACATCAAATGAAGTTTCAGTTTATCAAAACTCAATAAAAAGAGGTGATTGCCATTTACCGTGATCCATGGTATAACCAATGATAGTATGGTTACAAATCCATAAAACCAATACCGTTTAATCCGCCATGAAACCCATCCCGCCAAATAGGCTTTCCCTTTAGGGGTTACTTCTTCACTCATAGACTCTCCTCTTTGATTATTTTTACATTGGGGCATTGAATGGTTTCAATCATTATCGCCCTTGTGTTTTCGCCGTTATTGGATAAAACGACACCATTTACCAACGTCTTAAGCTCACGTGACTCGACATAATCTTTGAGTGAACTTCGGCTCACTTTTAAAAGGCGGGAAATCTCACTAACGCTATTTCCGCTTTTAAGCAACGTGATTATCTCATCAAGTTGCTTATCAAATTTGGAAACGGACTTGGAACCTTTCGGTCGCCCTATCCCTTTTTTAGCCTCATTTTGAACCCATTGACGAAGTTGATCGATTAAACCTAGCACCACCATTGTATCACTTTGGGCATTGATAACAATCCCTTGTTTCACGAAATGAACTTCGATACTATTTTTCAGAAGGCAACTGAACATTTGGACAACATCTTCAATATTGGTACTCAAAACCCATGTATCATAAATGAGCACCGTATCATTTTTCAATGAACGAAATAATTGAACAACATCACCACGTTCACTTAATCGCTTGTTTTGAGATAATTGATCTATCATTTCTGTTTCGATGGGAAGATCCAGTTGTTCACTGTACGCATTAATCAGTTTAAGTTGTTCATAGACGTTCTCAAAATCCTTATCAGGACGGATATAACTCACAGTCATAACGCTTAAACCCCTTTTTAAATTTAGTTTATTCGTCATAATATCCTAAAAAGACGATTAAAGTCAATAAATAAATCTATTTTTACGTCAATAATGATTTATTTAAGATTACAACCTCGCATTGTAGCTCAATCCCAAACTTTTCTAAAACTCTCGACTGTGCTTCTTTGATAAGATAAATGGCATCCTCATACGAACCGCCCCCCGTATTGACGAGAAAATTAGCGTGTATCGCACTAAATTCCATCGCCCCTATGCGCTTGCCCTTAAGATCCACCGCCTCGATAAGCCGTCCTGCATAATCGTCTACAGGATTTTTGAAACAGCTTCCTGCGCTGGGAAGATTGGGTTGATTTGAGCGCATTTGGGCAAACATCTCAAGCCGTTCAAAGGAAAATCCGTTTTCAAGTTCAAATGCTGCCTCAAAAACTACCTCATCAATAGATGTTTTACGGTAACCATACTCGATTGCCTCTTTAGGAAGCCAACCGCTTTGGATACGAATTTCTACAAGATGGTTAAAAATCTCATACTCTTTGAGCCCTGCATTCATCTTCACCATCCCCCCAAGGGTTCCGGGGAGTTTGGAGAGATACTCGAAATGGGCAATATTGTGTTTTTTACAAAACGAGACAACCCTCCCCCCCGGTGTTGCTGCCCCGATAATGAGACGATTGTTCTCGATACGGATAAAATCGTATTCCTTAGAAAGGATCATCAAGGGGGGGGGCGTGGGAGACATAAGAAGATTATTGGCACTTCCAACGATGGTAAACCCTAGCGGAACGATGTCGTTTTCAATAAGTGCTACCTGAACGACAGGACCAATACGAAGTGAGCTGAAGCGGGAAAAATCGATGGATTTGGTTTTCATAGTCTCTCTTTTTGTTATTTTACTTTATTATGCGGGAAAAAATCCCCAAAGTCTTTGATATAGACGGCATTTATCCCCTCTCCCAGTGCGTGAATATCGACATCGAGACGGAGCCATCGGTTGAGAGTGTATTGGACTAACACGGTTGAAACGGAATCATTTTTATAAAGGACACGAAGATCTTTGTTGAGACGTGTTCCTACTTCAAATCCCATCCCCCCCTCTTTGGTGGTTAGGATATTCATAGTATCCAGTTGAATCTTGGTTATCCCCCCAACAAGCCCTTTTATCCCTGCCCCTAACATAAAATTAGTCGCGTCGGCACGTACGGTAGGGGCACTTTTTTCATTGCTCATGGCAGCACTAGCAGGAGCACCGAAGAGGAGGTAACTCATAATGTCATTTTGACTCATTACGGGATCAGAGGTGAATAAAAAGATCGGTGATTCAAGGGTGTGGGTAACGTAGATAAGAATCTTTTTGTAATCTACCTCATGCCCTATCGTGAGGTTGAGATAAGGGTTCAAAGGGACGCTTCCATCAAAATAGATTTCACTGTGATGAATGTCGAAATGCTTGCCGTTATTGGTAGCAGTTCCTGAGGGAATTGTGATCATCCCTAGTATTTCGACGGCTCCAAGAGGATCTTTCCAGAGGGTAATATCAGGGACGATTTCTAATTCAAGTTCTTTCGAATGGTATTTTATCGGTTGTTGGGCAGTGATATGAACGTTCATCCCCAATTGGGATGCACTAGGCGGTCGGATGTCTTGAACAACGATAATATCATCATCCATAACTTTGAATTGCTGAAGCGGTAGATGGGCGATGGTGGCATCCAAGATAGTCAAAGAACCTTCGAGATTTTGTGTCGCATTGGCATCCCGAGTGAAATGTAAATCCGCAGCAACGTGCCCCTCTCCTTCGGGCCCTTCATATTTAAAACTTTCAGAAGTAAGATTGAGTTGTGTGGAAAGAGTATTGGGATCGATAGAACCATTTAAACGAAGGGTGTCAAATATTCGTACATCATCAAGAATAAAATTGCCTACAGCGTCAATATGGGCGTAGGAAGACTGATTCGTAGAAATTGGATGATCGGCAATATCAAGCTGATACTTATCGACGATAATAGCCCCCTTGTTATAGTGAAAAATAAGGGAGTTATCTAGTCCACTGTACTGACGACGAGAATCTAAGATCACCCCATACCATGGGATATTAATCTCAACAGAGGCACTGATTTGAGGGGTGAATGAGATAGAGGTCGTGGTGTGTATTTCAGCATCATAATAGTCCATACGAGGAAGAACAATGGCAGGAATAGCGGAGAGAGTTTTCGCCAAAGAGGGGGTAACTGACGTGAGACGGACAGCACTTGTTGAACCATTGAGATCAAAATAGCTCTCTAGATATTTTCCCGAACCTTTGATTTGATCATGAAAGCGTTCCAGTGCGAAGGTCAATCCGTCCCCATTGAGATCCAGTTTGGTTGAGTTTGTATCGTGTGCAAGAGAGAAATTTGTTTTTACAGGGGGTTTCAGCGCCCATTCTTTCCACGTTGGAGCATTGGAGTGGAGAAGAAGTTCCCCGTTTAACGTCGTCTCTCCGTTGTGCATCTGAAATGTTCCATTGATGTCGGCATGATTATGATGGGCGGTTAGTGTCCCCCTAAGAGTATCAGAAGTCGCCGTATAACTCCCCTGTGCATTTGCATTCAATACAGAATTTCGAATTTTTTCAGGAAGAGCCGGGAGAAAATCGAGCGTTGGATTGAGCGTATTGAAACTCCATACAAAATGGTCGTAATCACTGCTTTGAAGCAAGAGATTGGTTTCTCCTAAAACAATTCTCCCCGCAACTCCTTGGGGATCATTTCGGAAGTATGCCATAATCGTTTTGGAGGGGAGAGGGTGGGATGATGTGATAAGACCCTCAAGGGATGTGATCATCGTTCCATTAAAATTGTAGCTTAGTTTTTGAGCTATTTGAACCTGCTCTTCTTCACGAATAAGGGTGTGCTGAAGATCAAAATTGAGCGCATGATCGCTATAACGATAATCCATTGAAAGGGCAATATTACGAAGCGAGAGTTTGGGATCAAAATGGGCATCCAAACGATCAAACAGTGCTTTTAGCTGAACGTGCGACGTTGAAAGTTCCAGTATCTCTACATGCTGTGCTTCTGGCAATGTAGTAATTTTTCCGATATAGCGATCCAGTTCCATGGCATTTTGATAAATAAGAGCGGAGCCTGAGATGGAACTATTCTTGATTTCTCCCGATAAAGAACCACTGGCATAACGGCTTAGTACGGTTGCCTTAAAAGCTTTAAAATTGAGACGCTTTCCATCAAAAGTACCCTCTTTCGCATCAAGGTTAAGTTCTATAGGATAGGCACTAATAAGTTGCAGATTCGTCAATGTCACTTTTTTGAGGGCAAAGGTGGGAAGTGGAACGGGTGAATTATCACTATCATGGATAAAATCATCCAGATGAATTCTCAACCCATCAATGCTAACAGAATCAATACTATGTTTCCCCTTTAAAATAGAGGTGAGGTTGTAATCAAGTGTCAATGTTTTGGCATCAATAGTATTGGTATGAAGATTGCGTAACGTCACCCCACTTGAGAGAGAGCCCTCGGCTTGGGTGTGAATTCCTAAAGGGGGTAAAATATAGGTGTTAAGAAACGAAAGCCCCTTGGGATGAAAAAAGAGATAAAAAAGGGCAGCAGCAAAGAGTACACTCATAACAAGGAGTGCATGAAGCGCTACAAAAAGGTGTTTTAATCCTCTTTTGAAATGGTGCCGCTTGAAAATCAAAACAGTTCTCCTATTCGAAACTGGATCGCATGTTGTCCAAAATTGTGAGGATTAGCACCCACATCAATCGAAATAGGACCAATTGGGGTAACATAACGCAATCCTCCTCCTACGCCCCAATAGGGGAGCTGATAATCGGGAATATAGTTGTTGGAGCCATAAGTGAGGTCACTAAAAATGACCCCTCGTATTTGAGCGTAAATAGGGAAACGGTATTCCAATGTCCCCTCAAGAAGAGAATTAAATCCTAGTGGATCACCATTCATATCTTTGGGACCCAAAGCACGATACGTATACGCTCGGTTGGAATTCATCCCCCCAGCATAAAAACGGTAGTAACTAGGGACTGCTCCCTCGTAAGTACGTAATACCCCCCAATGTATTCGTGCAGCGATAACATGTTCACCAAAACTCTCAATATGTGCACCTGAAAGAATAGTTTTGAAATAAGTTGCATCGGAAAAAGAGGAGAGAAGTGACCCTTGCACTTTGGCATTAACCCAATTTCCTTTGGAGGGTTCCAGAAGTTTGTCACGGGTATCACGGTTAAATTCCATAATGGGAGAGATGACGAATAAATTACTCTCAGGAAATGCTTCAGAATTGTCACTGTAGTAGGTTTTGGCTTCATCAACAAGAACCGCGGCGAGGAGAGAAGTAGGAATGTCTTGGTGCTTGAGCGTTAGTTTTTCAAAAATACTTTGAGAACGATACCCCTGAAATTGCTCGTTGACGTATCCTACTTCACCGTGTGCCGAGAGGTGATCCCATAACGGAATAGAAAGCTGTGCGGAAGCACTCTCTTTGATTTGCGTGTATTTGGCATCGAGAGAGAGTGTTTTCATATTTCCTAAGAAATTACGATGTTTTATCCCCATTTGAGCACCAAAGCCTTGATCGGTGCTGTATCCTAACCCTGTTGTAAATCGTATAGGCTTCTCTACTTCTTCAATCCCCAATGTAATGGGGACAATACTTCCATTTCGGTCGGTATCATTGATCGTTGCCCGTGCGATTGCCTCCTGCGCATAGAGGGTCTCATAGCTTCGTTGTATCGCTTCGAGGGTGTAGGGGTCTCCCTCTTTGAATCGGAGCATGGAAGCGGTGAGATTTCCGTCGATATTAGGGGTAGACGCGGCAATGATGGGACCAAAAGTACACCGTTCATTGGGGGTAGCTTCAAACAACAGATGCGCTTCGTGCTCTTGGGTATCAATCCATGCTTTGGTATTAAAAGTCGCGTTACAAAAACCTGCTGCGTAATATTGTTTCTTTATTTTTGTTTTCGTGCTGGTGAATTTTTCTTGATTAAACAAATCACCTTCTTCTAGCTCAATCGCTTTGTGAATATCAAGAGGACTATTGATCTGAATGTCAGTAACGGCTACAGGACTATTTTCTTGAATAACAAAAGTAATAGATTCATTGGTCTCATCAGGGGTGATTTTGGCTTCAAAATAGCCAAGAGAGCGATAATACCCCGTAAGTGTCGTCACACTTTGGGAGACAAGAATCGGTTCCATGGACGGTTTGTTCTCCCACATTTCGATGGCGTAGGGGAGACGAAGCCCCAACGTAGTGTAAAGATCACTCGAAGACATTTTCTCATTACCTGAAAAAAGGAGCGACAATGGTTTGCAAAAGAGAGAAAGAGACAATGCGACAAGAAGGAAAAGTATTCGCATTGTGACCCTTAAAAGATTGGTAGTGTTATTTTACCCTAACAATTGCGTAGTCGAGGTAATCGAGGTAACCTCTTTCATAATAGTAAACCAATTACGATCAAATACTTTTCGGACATAGCTCTCACGGTGGGGGACAATACACCCTGCACAGTTTTGGTGGATGGCAAATTCGCTGATGTAACGCTCACCATCAGGGCTTTCGATGGAACAGGTACTAAAAAGGGTTTTTTCCTCTTCTTTTTTGAACCCTTGATCGTTAAATCGAAAATAGGGACAGGCACAAAGGTAGCAATTGAGCTCAGCCATATCGTGACATTTCTTATTTTCACTATAAAGGGGGCAAAAATTTGTTTCATTAACTACCATATTCTCAAACCGAAAATACTCTATCACCTCGGAATCACTAAGATGGGTCAGTTTTTCAATTATAACACGGTGTTTGGAACCGTGAGCATCGAACCATTCCTGATAAGACATTACTACTTCTCTTCCTCTTTCCCGAATGTTTTTTCCAAACCGCTAATGAGTTCTTGTTTTTCGGTAGCACTTAGCTTGGCTTCAGGATGGGTAGGGAGATAAAACCATGGTGGCATCCCCTCTTCACGCACTTCCTCGGCGGCATCTTTACCTTTATTTTTCTTTTGAGCACCCCAAGCCGAGACATTGAAATGTTCACGCCCTTCATCTACATCACGTGCCAGAAGCCATGAGACAGGGGCGACATTACTATACCACGGATACTTGGTTTCATGTGAGTGACAGTTAGCGCACGCATTCGTAAAGAGCTCTTTGGTGCGGGGAGAATCCCATTGGGGTTCACTAATAATAGGAGGATTGGTATGATTTTTCCCATAGGGGACGAACTGCATAGCAACCAACAGCACAAGTGAGCTGATCGCTACCATTTTAAAAGAGGGTTTCATAGTAATAATCCTTGAACTAAAGATATAATCAAGGGCTATTGTAACACAGCTTAGACTAATACTGTCAGTTGAAATCTTTCGTATGTTAATTTACTCTTTAGCGAATAACGTATCGATTTCGTCCCGATTCTTTCGCTTCATAAAGAGCTTCATCTGCTCGCTTGAAAAGAGTTTCAGGTGTGTCTAAATCGGTACGAAAGGCAATTCCCGCACTAATATGAACCGCTTGATTGATTCCAAAATCATATTCTCCCACTTTTAGGAGAAGACGATTGATTACATGTTCAATATCCTCAAGGTTACGTTCACGTGTGAGAATTACAAACTCTTCCCCTCCTATTCGGTAGAGTTGATCCGCTTCCCTGAGATTGGTACGAACAAAAGTAGATAACTCTTTAAGAACAGTATCTCCTTCTTGATGACCATAGGTATCATTGATTTTTTTAAAATAATCAATATCGAACATTATAAGCACAAGAGAGTCATCAGAAATTTCATTACGCAGATCACTCTCAAAACTTCGTCTATTGTAAACGCCAGTTAGACCATCAAGTTCTGCCAGTATGGAGAGAGTTTTATTTTTTTCTTCGATAATTTGCTGTTTTTTATCCAGTTGCCGTACAAAATAGATAATCACACCAAATAAAATAACGAGAAAGAGTGTCAATATAGCCATAATAAGGAGAAAAATATGATTGGCTTCTGCAAGTTCGTCATCAAATGGCATTTTGAGCGAAATCATAGCGCGAACAGCCCCCTCTTTTTCTCCAAAACCGGCTATTTTTCCATATTGCTGAAGTAATTCTTGAGGTGCTTTCTCGGGCGTTGAGTGGCATTTCATGCACGATGCTTTATTGGGCTCAATTGGCATCGCATAATAAATATAGCTGTGAGTATTTTCCTCAATCACTTGACTGTACTCTTTGAGAGAGGGGTCTTGTCGAAATTGATTAAGAATTTTAAGCTCTTCGGGGTTCGCTTTATTCAGAATATTTCGAGGGTTGTCTGTAGCAAGCTTGTAATAAATTTGAGTAATATTATTTTCTACACGCAGGACATTAAGCTGTTCATGTATCCCTCTAGCGATATAAGTAAAGGAGAGCACTTTGGGATTAAAAAATCCGTCATAAAGTTTCCCCTCTTGTTTGAGTTGGTAAATAACAGGCTTAAGATGATCTTCAAGGTAGCTATGGAGTGCACGCTGATTTAATAAAAGTTGATCCAATTTTTTCTTATTTTGATCTACTGCATACTTATGTGTGTATTCGTAAAGGGCACTTCCGATAATAGCATAACCACTTAAAAGCAAGAATCCTAAGATAATCCGTCATTCCGCACATAAATTTCGAATTATCCTTCCCTCTCTAAATCGGCACTAAAATTGCTTTTATTTGGAAAAAAGGCTAATTTGATATGGCTACAACAAACAAGATAACTATCAAA
>Ga0172379_10002780_pt1 | contig 29799 bp, 29 predicted proteins | sample GrowelOW334metaG_FD_119756 | JGI IMG/M metagenome (GOLD analysis project Ga0172379, IMG submission 119756) | Groundwater microbial communities from an aquifer near a municipal landfill in Southern Ontario, Canada - Groundwater well OW334 metaG | ecosystem: Environmental > Aquatic > Deep...
ACAATTTATGTTTCTGCCACGCCAGCTGAATATGAAACGAATAAAAGTAAAAACAATATAATAGAACAAATAATCAGACCAACAGGATTATTGGAACCATCTATAGAAATTAAAAAAACAGAAAATCAAATTAAAGACTTGGTTATTGAGATAAAAAAAGAAACCGAAAAGGGGCACCGCATTTTGGTTTTAACTTTAACAAAAAGATTGGCGGAAGAAATTGCAGACTACCTTTCTGAAAAAGGAATTAAAACTCAATATTTGCATTCGGAAATAAAAACCATGGAACGGCCTGAAGTTTTAAAAAATTTCAGACAAGGAAAGTATGATGTTCTGGTGGGGATAAACCTTTTAAGAGAGGGGATAGACCTGCCCGAAGTTTCTTTGGTTGCAATTTTAGATGCAGACAAAGAAGGGTTTTTAAGAAACAAAACAACCTTAATACAAACAATGGGCAGAGCCGCCCGACACCTGCAGGGCCGTGTTATTTTGTATGCAGATAAAATGACCATTTCAATGAAATCTGCCATTGATGAAATAAACAGAAGAAGAAAAATTCAGGAGGCATACAACAAAAAACATAACATCACACCAACAGCAATAATAAAAGACATAAGAGATTGGGGATTTTCTAAACAAGAAGACGTCTTTGAAGAATTTGGCGTTGTCCATGACAAGGAACTTCTGGAAAAAGAAATGAAAATTGCCGCTAAAAATTTGGATTTTGAAAGAGCGGCGGAAATACGAGATCTTCTGGAAAAAATAAACACTAAAAAACCCCGCTAAGCGGGGTTAGTTTTGGTTTTTAATTTCTTCTTGAATTTCTTCGGCCACTTTTATTAATTCTTCCTGAAAAATTTCTTTAAAGTTTGGGATATATTTTTCTACAAATTCTTGCTTTTCCTTGTCTGTCCCATTTGGAATAATTTTTTCCATTTCCTTTTTCTCTTCTTCCTCCAATCCGTTGTAAACTTTTTCAAAAACCCTTTCAAGGGTAATATTAAAAATTCTGTTGTTTAAATCGCTTTCCATTATTTTTTACCTTTTTCTTTTTTAAAAATCTCTACCTTCGCCACTTGCGAAAACCACTTACTTGGACTTTCTGTGTTTTGCAAAAACCCTTGCGCCAGTGCCGCAGCAAGCTCCACGGATTTTGCAGCAACAGTTGTTGCCATGCTCAACAACGCCACCAAACCTCCCCCCAAGAATCCCACCACTCCCGCGGCCCCTTTTGCTCTATCAACCCATTTATTGGGAGTTTTGTTTTCAACTGCAGAAACTGCATCAGAAGCTTTTTGCTCTGCTGATTTTTCTGACTCTTTGTTTTCTTGCGTTGGTTTATTCTCTGCCATTTTATTTATCCCAATCTGCTTGAATTTTTGCCAATGTTTCCTTTTCTTCAAGATTTAATATATATATTTCTCCCAATGTGCTAAATAATTTTATTCTGTCTTCTTTATTTAACAATGGAACTTTTGCAAGCAAAGCATCTTTTTGCTCTTGGCTAATATTGAGCTTTTCTATAAATGCTTTTAAATTGTCGTTTAATAAAAGTTGATTTGTCATGTTTTATTATTTTAATGCTTCAACAAGCACCTCAAGGATTGCTCGTACCTTATTTATTACATTCTTTTCTACTCCCTCTTGTTTTAAACCTGCCATCCTTTTTATAGTTGCCGGGCTAAAAACAGCCTTATATTTATTAGCATCTCCAGCCTCACTTGCTAGGTCGCCAAGCATACTGCCACCATCCCCATTTATAATTTTTGGGGGCTGACTAGCTTTTTTCTGTTCTGCCACGCTTGCCGTCTTGCCACCAAAGCTTTCAAATAATCTTGCAAATAAGGCGACTATTTCTTTTTGATAACCTTCTTTTGCCTTTTCTATTACTGCATTTTGGTCATGTGATGTTTCTGCCAACGACAACTCAACTTGTTTTGCAACCTCATTATTCCATCTTGCGTTTAACCTATCTTGAGCCGACACAGAAACGCCTATATCATATTTTTGTCCTTGCGTTCTTATTAAAGCGAGAAAATCGGCTGTCTTCATTTTAATTGGCTTGTTGTCCGGGCCAATCATCTCTCTTCCGGATCTAAAAAATCCTCTTTTCTTGATGCTTTGAGGTTTGTATCCTGCCTCCAAAAGCCCATAAATAACATCGTGAGTTTGTTCTGAAGTTAACCCCGAATCTTTTAACATTTTTCTCATTGGGGTCTCCAAATCTTTTTGGAACAAGGCAAAATTATTTCCATATTTTTGTTGCTCTTTGGGTGACAATTTGCTAAACTCTCTTTCCAAAAAAGCCTTTTCTTTTTCTGCGCCGGCCACAATTCTTTCTGAACCGGTTAAGGCATTAACATAATCCATTCTTCTTGCATAACCAAGATTTTTTCCTGTGGCAACTTCGGCATCTGCCATTCTTTCGGCCATTGTTTTTCCGGTTAAACTTTCTGCCAGCCTGTTTCTTTCTGCCACAAGATTTTCTTTTTCTGCGCTTCCGGGTACAGCCTTTTCAACCTTACTTTGCAAAGAATGTAAATCAATTCCTTGTTCGGCATCTCTTTCAATAGCTGCTCTTCTTTGTATAGCCTCAATTAGCTCTGTTGCTTTTTTGTCATCGGCTTCTTTTTTTGCTTGTTCTGCCAAAGCCAATTTTTCTGCCCTTGTTGCTCTATATTCTTGAATTTTTTCTACCCCGCGTTTACCTGTTTCATACAGTGCTTTTGCTCCCGGCTTTATTGCTTTTTCCCAAATCTTTACTATTGGAGCCTCTCCCTTAACTTTATATTTTTCAGGCTCATCTTTTTCTCTTTTTAATCTTGCAGCTTCTCCTTCTTTCCATCCTGCTACCGCTCCTTTTATTCCGCGCATAAGCGCCTTTCTTCTGTGTTTTCCGGTTTCCATTGCCTCTCCAGCCACATATCTCCCAACATTAGCCACTTTTTCTGTTTGTCTTGCAACATCTTTTCCAAATTTTTTAATAGCTTCTTTCCTTGCTTTAGATCTTTCTGCAGCTTTAATTTTTGCCGCTCTTTTTTCTTCGGCTTTTCGATCCGCTTCTAATTTTTTAGCTGCAGCTTTTTCTGCAGCAACTCTTTCCTTCTCGGCCCTTTCTGTAGCCAATTTTTCTGCTGCTGCTTTTCTAGCAGCAACCCTCTCTACCCGCTTTGCAATTAAATCTTCCTCAACAAGCCCTGAGGAAATCATCGCATCTGCGCGATTTTCTACATCCTCTTTTATTCTTTGTGAATCAGCTTTATTTATTTTTCCAGTCAGATCTTGAACATAAGCTTCATTCCCTGCAGCTTTTTGTGCAATCTCTCTAGCCTTTTCTGCAGCTAAACCTTCTTGAGCCATCCTACTGGCTTCAGCTTTGTTGGTTTGATCAATTTGCTGAAAATCAATTCCTACGTCAGTTCTGTCTTTTCCTGCCATGAATTCCGTTCCTGGTTTTGGGGATAACTCTATATTAGCTTCTTTCTGCACTGTTTGTTCAACCTGTTGCCAAGCTGCATCCCTTTTAGCTTGGTCAATTTGCTGAAAATCTACTCCTTGATCATTTGGATTTCTAAATTCTGCACCAGCTCTTGGGCCCGCAGCTTTGTCCACCCCTTCCATTACGCCTTGCCATGACTCGTCTCTCTGAGCTTTTTTCCCAACATGTGCCTGCGCATCTTCTCGATTTTTTGCAGCCTGGGTGTCCTCTCTATTTCTAATTTCTTGACCATTTAAACTTATCCCCGCATCAGGCAATTTTTTCCCAGCCAAAAATTCTTGCGATAATCTGGCTGCCTCAGCAAGGTCGTCCTGCCTTCTTTCTTCTGCATTATTTCCTGGAATTTTTTCTGCCATAAATTTAATTAGTTAAATTAATTTATTAATTTTACCATAATTTAATAAAAAAAGGGAACGATTGCTCGTTCCGCGTGGCTCACAGAGAGCCCTGTTCTGAATCAGAGATGAGATTGGCAATCTGCCTAAGATGTAGACCGTATATCTGCAAGGCAACCGCTTCGGAGAAAGATTTGCGGTATTTGGTCCACGCAGTACGTAGCGTTTTCCAATAGTAGCGCCGCTCCTCCCGTTCTCCGACAATGCCGATATACCAGACTGATCTGGCAAAAGCCAACAGGCTACCAAGACTCATCCGCTGGCTACGTCGCTTGCGGGGTCTGTACTTCTCCAAAAAATTACAAATCCGTTCATAGTATTTTTCTGGAGAATAAATGGTCCGCAACACACGTTTGTACCCAGCAATCAAAACCCTTGGGTCCATCTTGGGCACAAAAGTTAAAATGATGTCGGTGTTGTTTCCAGAGCTTGTTTCAAGCAAACGATGCTCTTCCATGAGCCGCTTGAACAGCTTGGTTTTTGGCAGTGCCTGAAGAAGTCCTGCCATTGCCACAACAACTCCCGACCTCTGGATAAATCCAATCAGCTGGTCAAAGATAGCTTCTGTGTCGCTGTCGAGCCCTACGATAAACCCTGCGGGTGTATGAAATCCATGGCTCTGCAGTTTCTGCACACAGGCAACCACATCGCGGCGCTGGTTTTGCAGTTTTCCGCACTCGGCCAATCCCTCAGCCGAAGGCGTTTCCAGCCCCAAAAAAACTTGCTCAAAACCCGCTTCGGCCATTAGATGCATCAACTCTTCACTGTCAGCAAGGTTGATTGACGCCTGAGTGGTAAAAGTAAACGGATTCCCGCTTTCCTCCTGCCATTCAATTAGCTTTGCAGAGATCTCCTTTGCCTTTGGCACATTTCCGATGAAGTTGTCGTCAACAACAAACACATTTCCACGGTAACCAGTTCTACGGATAGCCTCCACTTCCGCCAAAACCTGCTCTGGCTGCTTAACCCGAGACCCTCTGCCGTTCATTATAATGACGGCGCAAAACTCGCAGTTAAATGGACACCCCCTGGAAGATTGTACAGAAAGGCAAACATAGTCCTTCTGACGAATCAGCTCCCACAAGGGGATTGGCGACGTCGACAGATCCGGCCACTCGTCGGATTTGTAGATTGGCTTAGGGCATCCTTTTTCCAGATCCTTCAAAAAGATCCCAAATGTGTTTTCCGCCTCTCCCACAAAGAAAACATCCACTCCTTGGAAGCTCTCATAGCCTGTGGTAAAAAGAGGTCCACCTGCAACGACTTTCACGCCCAGCTTATTACACCGTGAGATTACTTCTCTGGCTGAGTCGGTCTGCGCAATCATTGCGCTGATAAAAACGTAATCTGCCCGCTTAATATCCTTATCGCGAAGCCTGGAAACGTTCATATCAACCAATTTCTTCTTCCAACTTGCAGGCATCATTGCCGCCACAGTCAGCAAACCCAAAGGAGGAAATGCTGCTTCTTTGCGGATAACCTTCATAATCCGCTTCCAGCTCCAAAAAGTGTCCGGATACTCCGGGTAAACCAGCAGTGCATTAACCATTTCTCGTATCTCCTGTATTTTGGCCCCGCCTTGACGGGGACCGGTGACAAAGGGCGAAAAAAAGAGCACTTTTATCATATCACATCACACCTATTTACAAAATACTTATTATCTGCTAATATATCTATATATGGCAATCACAAAATCAGCTAAAAAAGCAATACGTCAGTCTAAAAAAAGAAACGAGCAAAATTCTGTCTACAAAGACAAAATGAAAAAGCTTATAAAAGAAGCCAAAACTTTGGTTTTAGCAAAGAAAAACGATGATGCTAAAAAGTTGTTACCTGCAATTTATGCAATATTAGACAAGTCTGCAAAAATTGGGATAATAAAAAAGAACAACGCTTCCAGAAGAAAATCCAGACTGACAAAGTTAATAGAGAACCCTGCCAAATAATAAAATTTTTCGCGTCGAAAAACTTTATTTGCCAGGATGCTATCTAAAAATAAGTATCTAAAAACCCGCCTCTCGGCGGGTTTTTAGATTTCCGATAATAACAGGTCCAAAGACATTTCTGGTTCCACCTGCCCTGTTTTTATTTCTGCGTCTGTGGCAAATATTTTTTTATAAATATTTTTTAATTCTTCCATAGAAAATTTATTTGCCATAGAAAATGTTTTTTGCACAACAAAAGGATGCAACCCGGATTTTTTTACAATTGCTGGATAGGGGAGTCTTTTCTCGGATAACTCTTTTAAAATAATTAAATTCCTAAATTGGTAGGCAATCATAGTTAACAAATACAGCGCATTGTCTCCATTTTCTATATGTTTATGAAACAAATGCAAAGCCTGTTTTTTATTTCTTGAAGCCATGGCCTCAATTGTTTTAAAAATGTCGTTTTCTATATCAGGCCTAATTTGCAACTCAATATCTTCTTTTTCTACAACAGATCCTCTTTTATAATTTGCCAGTTTATTTACCTCTTGAGACATCCGCCACAAGTCGCTTTTAACATAATTTGTTAGCAAGTCTATGGCGTCAGGAGTAATTGTTGTTTTTTCCCAGCCCGAGGCTGGTCCGCCTTGGGCGGAAAATTCTTCTTCAATCCATTTTCTAAGATTGGCAGGTTGCAAAAAATTAAACTCTTGCGCTTTAACATTTTTAATTAATGCCTTAAAAAACTTTGTTCTTTGGTCAACTTTTTCTGACTCATAAACAACAACAATATCTTTTATTTCTTCCAGTTTTTTTAAGTTTTCCAAAAAATCTTCCTGGAACTTTGTGTTACCAAAAACGTTTTTTAATATAATCAGTTTCTTTTCTGCAAACATTGAGTTAATTTTAAAGTTTGCATAAAAGTCATCAAAGTTATTATTTTTAGCATCTATATACAACAAATTCAGCCCAGACTTATGGACTTTTTTATAGCCTTCTATTATATCTGCCAGTTTTTCTTTAGACCTGTATGAATCTTCTCCGTACAAAAAATAAATCATAATACTTGGCAGGAAGGGCAATAGAATGCGCTTCTGCCTCCAACTTTTAATCTTTTTATTAATGTACCACATCTGTGGCATTTTTGCCTCTCTCTTCTATATACCTTCCTTTCTGTGTCAAAGTCACCCTTAGTACCATCGGGTTTTCTGTAGTCTGAAAAGCTTTCTCCGCCAAGTTTAACCCCAAGCTCCAAAACTTTTTTAGTTGCTTCATAAAGATTCCTTAATTCTTTTTTTGTTAAATCTTGCACCTTTTTTTCAGGATGTACTTTTGCAACCCACAAAGCCTCACTAGCATAAATATTTCCAACGCCGGCGATGACAACAGGATCCATTATTACCTGCTTAACTTTGCCCTTTTTGTTTCTAAATATTTCTTTAAACTTTTCAAAAGTGAACTTTTTTTCTAAAGGCTCGGGTCCCAATTTTTCAAATTCCTTTTTTAACTCTGCTGTTTTCCAAAGTTCTATTTTTGCAAATTTTCTGGCATCTGAAAGCGCTAGCATTTCTCCATTATTTAAAAAAAATATTATATGCAAAAATCTATTATATGGGTCGTTAAGCGGACTATCTTTATCAACGGGTTTCCAAATATTATTTATTTGTTCCCATTTTCCAACCAATAAATGTCCTGTCATTTTTTGATGTATCAACAAAGAATAATTGCCCGACAAATCAATAATAATATTTTTTGCCCTGCGCCAAACTTTTTTTATTTTTTTATTTTTTATTTCTTTTACAAACTCTGAAAAATCTTTTGCCTGCCCGCCGGGTAGGCGGGGCTTTTTAACCAATTTTTTCCAATCCGACCACACATCAACAAAGGCCCTATTAAGGACCTTTTTGTTAAGACCATTCACTGTTGTTTGAACCTCGGGTAATTCTGGCACGTTATATATTTGGCTTATTGGCTTTATTTATTTTTGACTTTACTTCGGCCAATTCTTTTTTAAGTTGAGCTGTTTCAAGTTCTTTGGCTTTTGCCTGTTGCTGTAATCTTGCGGCATCGGCCATTATCTTTTCGTGTTCTACGGTCCTGTTTCTAACTTTTTGCTCAAGCATATCAATTGTATCTTTTAGCTCCTGTGTTCTGGCACGAACTTTAATATCAACAGACTTTTCGGTTTTTTCTTCCAAATTTTTAGACGATTCCAGTTCTTCCGCTATTTGATTAAACGCCCTGCCCAATTCGGCAAATTCATCTTTTGTTTCCAGATAAACCCTGCTGGACAAGTTTCCATTTTTTAATTCGTTTGCCCTGTCCAGTAACTTTTTAACAGGAGAACTTAAATTCTGCCCGGTCGCAAAACCAAAGAAAAACATAAAAAGAGTTAACAAAACCAGAATAACATAAAAGTTTGGATCTAGCGCGTCGTACTCTAAAGCAATAAAGATAGTTATTGCAAAGACTCCTGCCAAGATTATAGGAAGCGATATTTTTGCTGCAAGTTTGCTCATGGTTGTGGTATGCGATTAATTAATGAATTAAATTCTAATTCGTGCAACTTTTTTTCAACTTCATTTTTATCAAAGTTTTTAAATTCGCAATCTTCTAATCTGAAATTTATATCTACATCATTTTTCATTTTCACCAGCTGCAAGGACATAAATGCAGACTCTTTATTTTTCTTTAACGCTTCTTTTACTTTTGGTTTTAAAACTGCGGTGTCTGTTGCCAATTCTGTATACAAATTTTCTATTGTCCCATATTTCTCAATTATTTCTGCAGCTGTTTTTTTACCTATTCCTTCAACCCCGGGAATATTGTCGGAGGCGTCTCCTGTTAAAGCCTTAAACTCATTCATTTGGTTGGGGTTTACTCCAAATCTTTCCCTTGTCTTTATTTTATCATAAATTATTGTATCTTTAATACCCTTGCCCAGTGTATAAACTTTTACCTTGTCATTCACTAGTTGTAAATTATCCAAATCCCCAGAGACTATAAATATTTCTAAATTATTTTCTATTTCGCATAGTCTACAAATAGTGGCAATTAAGTCATCGGCCTCTACCCCTTCATAAGCAAAAACTGGGATATTAAATGCTTTTAAAACTTCTTTTGTAACAGGAATTTGAGAAACAATTCCAGATGGCGTTGCGGGACGCTGAGCCTTGTAGTCTGCAAACTGCTCATGCCTAAATGTTTTTACTTTTGTATCAAAGCAAGCAACGACATAATTAGTATTTAAATCTTTTATAGCTTTAAATAAAGTTGTTAGATATCCATAAACAGCGCCAGTTTCAATGCCAGTTTTTGTCTTAAAAGGAGGCAGGGCATGAAATGCTCTGTGCAAGAGCGCATTTGAGTCTATTATCAATAATCTTTTTTTTGAAATCTCCAATGGCATATGTCTTATTCGGACTTAATCTTTTTTGATAAAATACTATCAAATAAATCATTAATTTTATTCGTCATAATCTGGCTTTGTTCTTTCAAGGATTCTATTTCTCCAAAAATTTTAACTATTTCTTTTTGTCTTTCTATACTTGGCAATAAAATGTCAAAATCTTCAATTATTCCTTGTCTTATATGCTGTTGTGCTCGCCCATAAGATTTATTTTTTATCTTCTCATAGTTTAGCCTTAAATAATACCAAACATATTCTGGTATGAACTTATCCGAAGGCATTATTCCAGTTACAGACTGGTTGGTGCTAGCTTCAATATCCAAGATTGCCGTTTTCCCAGTTGTCGCTCCAGTTAATGCGATTAAAACGGTATTTTTAGGAAAAATTTTAGCATTACTCTCTTTCAGGCCTATTTCTGTGATTTTCTTTTCAGATATTGAGATTCTATTATCTTCCAGCTCTCCAGACCTAATCCATGGTATCGTACCGTTTTCCCAATATTTAGGATTTGTTGTTGATGGGGTGCCTCCGGTTGAAATATTTGCTATTTCTTTTAGCTTGAACTTATTAACTTTTTGAAGGTTTTTATCGCGACCCAACAATTTTTCTACTACCTTAAGATTCTTATTTGCCTTGTTATTTATTTTTTCTAGCAAATTCAGTAACTTTTTTGGGTCTTCTTTTTTTCTATCAGTAGAAACAAAAATTTTATAATCATTTAGCAAAAGCTTATAATCATTTTCTTCGATGATTTTTACGTCTACAAAAAAAGACTTTGGGCCCTCAGCTTTACCCTCCCATTTTTCTTGTAAATCATCCATGTCATTTTCCCCTTTTAATGGTCTCCTGTGAATTGATAATTCAAAACCGTCGTTACTAATTTCATAAAACCAGACTTTTTTAGTAGGCTTCCCTTTATGAAATATCAAGATGCTGGTTTTCGCACCAGCATAAGGATAAAAGACCCCCGTAGGCAAAGATATTATGGCCTCGATCTCTGTTTTTTCCAAAAGCCATTTTCTAGTATTTTTGAAAGCAGCCTGTTTAAATTCTGATAAAAATCCATCAGGAACAATAACAGCACAACGCCCACCGCTCTTTAGAAGATTAATCATTCTCTGAATAAAAATACAATCTGCTTGTTTCGTCGGAATTGGATATAGCTCACCAAAATCAGTTTCTTGACTATATGGAGGGTTAGACAAAATTACGTCAAATTCATCTGGGAAATTGTATTTTGAATCAACCTCTTTCAAATCGAGTGAATCACCCTGAAGAATATTATTATGCCCATCTCCCGTTATAATCATGTTCATTTTCGCTATTTTATACGTATCAGTAAGCTCTGTCCCCCAGATAGTTTCTTCTTTTAATTTTTTTACAATACTATCATCATTTTGATTGCATCCTTTTTTAATATGTCTAAAAGCCTCGATAAGAAATCCTCCTGTTCCGCAGGTCGGATCATATACTTTTTCTCCGAATTTTGGATCTGTTAAATTAACCATTAATTTGACTATGTGTCTTGGAGTAAAATATTCCCCTAAATCGTTTCCACCTGCTAAATTTTTTAAAAAATATTCAAAAGCATCTCCTTTTATTTCAGATTCCGTGTTTAAAAGGGTAAGTTTTGATAATTTTTCAACAATTGCCTTTACGGTTTCAGGGTTTCTAATTTTTAACCTTTCTTGAAAAATATCATCGCTATGATTATATTTTTTTGCGAACCCATTTTTCAGAACTGAATCATTAATATAATTGAGCATTGCTTGTGCATCTTTTGTATCTGCGAAACTTTCCCAACACAATGATTTATCAAGCAATCTTTTCTCATTATGCAATTCCCGCTCTGCTTCCAACTCGCTCATAATTTTTATAAAGAGTATGTTTGCAAACTGGACAAATCTATCTAGATTTCTCAGGCCTTCTTTTCTAAGCAAATCATTGGCCCATTTAAATATTTTTATTAATTCTTCCCTCGAGTGTTTTATAATTTCTGTTGTTTCTTTTATATCAGGACCTTCATTCAAAAACCTTAGGATTCTTTTTTCAGATAAAAGCTCCCTCACAGATTCTCCGTCTATAGATAACTCTGAATTATTTTTAATTGAAAAAGATTTTACAAATGTTCCATCAACCGCAAAAGCAATATCCACTCCTATGGCTCTCGCATAACGATTAATCGCTTGATCTAACGCCCTATCAATAGATTCGCCTTTCTTTTTTGCTTCAATTACCGCTATTGGTTCATCTGTCCCAGATTTATATAAAACAAAGTCAGGTTTTTTCCCTTGGAATTTTTGATTTTGCTCTTTTGTTTTCGCGCGCTCAGTAAAGACGTTACAATCATTGGAATCCTCATCTATGTTCCAATCGAGTTCGGCCAACCAACCATCGATTCTTTTGCGAGTAGCACTCTCTAATGATTTTGTTAGTTCAATCATATCTTTATTCTATCACATTTTAAAATTAATTTCGCGGGTTTTTTCATCAATAAATTTGAACTCTATATATATGGTGTTTTTGGGTAAAACTTTTTTTATTTTTTCGGGCCATTCAATTGCCACAATATTTTTTGGGTCCAAAATTATTTTTTCAAAATCCAATTCCAAAATATCTTTGTGGTCTTTTAGTCTGTAAGCATCAATGTGATAAAAGTTTCCAAATCTTTTTTGTATCACAAAAGTCGGGCTCAAAACTTTTTGTTTTATTCCCAACCCTTTTGCAAACCCTTGTAAAAAAGTTGTTTTTCCTCCGCCCAAATCTCCCACTAATCCCAAAACAATTGCCCCCTCTTTGGAGCGCAATTTCAAAACTTCTTTTGCAAATTTTTCACCCAACTTTTGGGTCTCTTTTTGGCTTGTTGTTGTATAAAAGTTATTCACTTGATTTATTTTTTAAAAACGTTTAGGGTATATTAATTCTTAATAAAAAAGACATGCAAGAAACTAAACAACTTATAACCGATTCAAAAAATATTTATTTGATACCCGGTCAAGAGCCAGAGGCAATTACTGCTACATTGGCTCTTTTTTATACTTTAAAGAATTCCGGCAAAAATGTAAACATCGTTGTAGAAAATTTACCCGAAAACTTGAAGTTTTTGTCCCCATCTCTAGACTTTATTTCATATCCCAAAAACTTTGTTATTTCAATTCCAACCAAAGTGGCAGGTGTCTCCCAAATTTACTACGAAAAAAGTGACGAAGCCTTAAAAATATATCTTACAATTGAAAATGGAAACATTAAAAAAGAAAATATTGCCTTTTACTTTTCTGAAACAAAACCTGACTTAATTATTACAGTTGGCGTGCAAGATTATTCAAAAGAATTGGAAGGCAAACTTAACTCTTTTGGCTTTTTGCTGGATTCTCCCATTTTGAACATCGATAGTTCGGCTTCGCTCACCACGGGCAAGCAGGAAAACCAAAAATTTGGTAGAATAAACATAATAGAGGATATGCCTCTTGCAGAGGTTATAGATAAACTGGGAGAAGCCACAAGCAAAGAGGCCGCGAACTGTCTGCTTACCGGCTTAGTAATTTATACCAATAACTTTAGAACAAATGTAACTTCTGAAATTTTTGAATCGGCAGGGAAATTTATGAAAATGGGCGCGGACTTAAAAGTTATAACAGAAAACTTAAAAATTTAAAAATTATTTATATTATGGAGGAAACAAAAAAACTGCTAGGTTCTACAACAATTTCCCCAAAAGTAATAGAGGAAGTTAAAAACGAGGTTAAAGATATTATAAGTTTTAAAAAGAAGATTGAAGAATATCTTGCCCAAAGCATAACAGAACTTTTAGATGTTATTTTGTTTTCTGCTATAAATTTGGATGCTTCCGATATTCACGTGGAGCCACAAGAGAGTGAGGCAAGACTGAGAATTAGGTTAGATGGCATCCTACAAGATGTTGTTTTTTTTGATCACAATGTTTACCACCATTTATTGAGCAGATTAAAACTACTTAGCAAGTTAAAACTAAATATTACCGACAAGCCCCAAGACGGAAGGTTTACAATTGAGGTGGGCGAGCAATTAATAGAAATAAGAACATCCAGTTTGCCTGCCGAATATGGAGAATCGGTTGTTATGAGAATCTTAAACCCAAAAAGCTTAATTAATTTAGAGGACTTAGGATTAAGGTCAGACCTATATGAGATATTTGAGAAAGAAATAAGCAAACCAAATGGAATGATAATTGTTACAGGTCCTACGGGTTCTGGTAAAACAACAACGCTGTATGCCTTTATGAAAAAGATTCAGAATCCTGAAATTAAAATTATTACTCTTGAAGACCCAATTGAATATCACCTAAAAGGAATTTCGCAAACCCAGGTGAACCCCGAAAAAGGCTACACTTTTGCCGATGGGTTAAGGTCTATTGTAAGGCAGGACCCGGATGTTATATTGGTGGGAGAAATTAGAGACTTAGATACCGCCTCAATTGCCCTTCAGGCAGCTTTAACCGGCCACCTGGTGCTTTCTACATTGCACACCAACGACGCAGCTGGAACCATCCCAAGGCTTATAGACCTTGGCACAGAGCCTTCTTCTATTGCTCCTGCCTTAAAAATGGCCGTAGCCCAAAGATTAGTTAGAAAAGTGTGTAAAGCATGCTCTATTTTACAAGCTCCAACCGCCAAGGAATTAACAGAATTGAAAAAGGGGTTAAAGAATTTACCAAAAAATGTTAAAGCTCCGGATTTAGATAAAGTAAAAGTAGCCAAAGCAAAAGAAGGTGGGTGCCCGGCTTGTAACCTAACAGGATATAAAGGAAGACAAGGACTATTTGAGGCATTTTTGGTTGACTCGGAAATGGAAAAATTTATTTTAACTAATCCTCCTGTTTCGGCAATTAGGGACTTGGCCATTAAAAAAGGAATGGTAACAATGTATCAATCCGGATTACTAGATATTGCAGAAGGAAAAACAACGTTTGAAGAGGTTGCCCGTGTAGTGGAAGCCGATGAGGAAAAAACAGCCGAAGCTATATAACAAAAAACGGCTCTGAATTTGGAGGTAGTTTTATGTCTGGGACATAAAGAAAGATTTTTCCGAGGAATAGTTGAGCCGGAGCAAAACTATCCGAAGCTGAGAAAAATCCAAATAATTACCTCCAAATTCAGAGCCGTTTCCGTATCTGAAGTCTATAATATCTATTGTATCACCTTTTAAGTCTAATGTCAAGTATACTGGATAAAAAACCGAATAAGGACGACGAGGTGCTGGATTCAGCCTTAAGGCCAAAAAAATGGTCTGATTATGTTGGGCAAGACAAAATTAAGGAAAACATACGCATAATTATAACAGCTGCCAAGCAGAGATTACAGAGCCCCGACCATTTATTGCTTTACGGAAACTCGGGATTAGGCAAAACAACGTTGGCTCAACTGGTGGCACTGGAAATGGGCAAAGAAATTAGAATAACCTCGGGACCAGCCATAGAAAGGGCGGGCGACTTGGCTGCAATTTTAACAAATCTAAATGAAGGGGATGTCTTGTTTGTAGACGAAATACACCGCATATCTAAAACAATAGAAGAATATTTGTATCCTGCAATGGAGGACTACAAACTTAATTTAATTTTGGGCAAAGGCCCAATGGCACGCACAATGGAATTAAAACTTCCAAAGTTTACATTGATTGGTGCTACTACAAAACCCGGATCCTTGTCTGCGCCATTACGCAACAGGTTTGGAGCAACCTTTCAACTTAATTTTTATACAAATGAAGATGTTGAAAAAATTATTACTCGTTCTATTGGTTTGTTAAACTTAAAAGCAGACCAAGACGCAATAAAAATTATTGCCAGTAGGTCACGTTTTACTCCAAGAGTTGCAAACAGATTATTAAAAAGAGTTCGCGACTTTGCAGAAGTTGAAAGCAATGGATTAATTACAAAAGAAATTGCAGAACGTGCGCTGGGGTTTTTGGAAGTTGATCATATGGGCTTGGAACCTGGCGACAGAAATATTTTGTTGGCTTTAATAAATAAATTTAATGGGGGACCGGTTGGGTTGCAAACCTTGTCGGCGGCTGCCATGGAAGAAGAAGACACAATTTTAGACATCTACGAACCCTACCTAATGCAGATGGGATTTTTGGAACGCACCCCGCGCGGACGCGTTGCCAGCAGACTAGCCTATGAACATTTAGGCCTGCTCCACATGACCAAGCAACTAATTTAATGAATAAAAATTTTTTATTTATTTTAATTTTTATAGCCTTGCCGGGTTTGGTTTTTGCAGTTGATAAAATAGATATTAATTCTGCAACGTTAGAACAACTGGACCAACTTACCGGAATTGGGCCAAAATATGCTCAAGCAATTATTGATGCACGACCGTTCTCTTCTGTTGATGACTTAGACAGAGTAAAAGGAATTGGGCCGGCAACTTTGGAAAAAATAAAAACTCAAGGGCTGGCTTGCGTAAATTGTGCGACAACCCAAACGCCAGTCGCAGAGGCCCGACCTCCTGAAAACTTGAGTACAGATTCCGTGGAGGCCGGGCCTCCAATAACTGCACCCGCTATTGTTTACCCAACCGGCGTTGTTATAAACGAGCTTATGCCAAACCCCGAGGGCGCCGATGAAACAATGGAATGGATTAAGCTATACAACCAAAATAATTTTGAAGTTGATTTATCGGACTGGCTATTAAAAGACTTAAACGGCGTGCCGACAACTTTTGTTATTCCAAAAGATACAAAAATTTTAGCAAACAATTTTTTAGTTTTTAAAAGAACTGAGACCAAAATAATGTTGAATAACGATGGCGATGGAATAAATTTATTAACACCGGACAACAAAATTGTTGACTCTGTAAGTTTTACAAAAGCCCCTCTTGGACAAACATATAAAAAAACGGGTACGGGCTGGACATGGAGTGGTTCACAAAAAGCCTTGCCAAAAGCTCAAAAAACTGCTAATAGTAAAATAGTTGAAGCTAGTGTGGCAGATATTAGCCAAAGCATAAACCAAGAAGAAACAAAAGTAACAAACCCTTGGTTTTTATTTTATACAGCTCTGGCTACAACCATCCTTCTGGCAACTACAATACTATTTATTAAAATTAAATTTTTTAAACAAAATGTCAGGACATAGTCATGCAAAAACAGTCATGGCCACAAAAATGGCTAATGACGCCAAAAAGGGAAAAATATATTCAAAATATGGCAGGCTCATTACAATTGCCGTTAAAGATGGCGGAGGCTCTGGAGATCCGTTAAAAAACAGCAAACTTAAAGCTGTTATAGACCAAGCCAAAAATGCCAACATGCCTAAGGAAAATATTGAGAGGGCCATTAAAAAAGGCACCGGAGAATTGGCAGGCGAAAGCTTGGAAGAAGTTTCCTATGAAGGTTTTGGACCTGGAGGAATTGCCATAATTGTTGACGGAATTACAGACAACTCAAATAGAACCCTTGGGGAAATCCGATCCATCTTAAACCAAAACGGCGGAAAATTGGCAGGCGAGGGAGCTGTTAGGTGGATGTTTGAGAAAAAGGGATTTATTGTTATTAAGGCCGAAGGAAAGTCAAAAGAAGATTTAGAAATGATGGCAATTGAACTGGGGGCCGATGACATTAAAATAAATGGAGATGATATTGAGATTTACACAAAAGTTGAAGATTTTGATACTGTTAAAAAAGCTTTAGAAGAAAAACAAATCAAAATTGAAAATGCTTCTCTTGATATGATTCCAAAAGAAGAGGTTGAGCTTTCCGAAAAAGAAAAAACGCAAGCCGAAAGACTTTTTGAAGCTCTAGATGACAACGACGCAGTAAACAACATTTATTCAAACCAAAAAAACTAATGCTAATTTTGGGTATTGACCCGGGGTCTGTAATAGTCGGCTATTCAATCCTCAAAAAAAATAAAAACCGCAGTCTTGAGGTTATTGATTTTGGCTGTATAATTGCAGAAAAAAATTTTACAACAGGACAAAGATTAAAAAGAATATATAATGATGTCACAAAATTAATCAAAGGGCACAAGCCCGATGTTTTATCTGTCGAAACATTATTCTTTTTTAAAAACCTAAAAACAGTTATGCCGGTTAGCCAAACAAGAGGAGTTATATTATTGGCAGGGGAAGAAAATAAACTTAGGATTATGGAATTTACCCCCTTACAAATTAAAATGGCGATTGCCGGTTATGGAAGGGCAGAAAAAAAACAGGTTCAAAAAATGATTGAGGAAACCGTGGACCTTAAAAAATTTGACCTTAAAAAAAACTTTAGAAAAAAAGACGACGCTTACGATGCAATTGGGGTGGCAATATGCGCTGCAATCAAAAGCTACTAAAGATTAATTTTGCAAGTGTGGAGAAAAGAGTATTGACAATAGTTTCTAAAAAAATATAATAAGAATAATTAATAAAAAAATAATTAAAAAAATAAAAAAATGGAAGAGGAATTTTTAACAAGGTTAATTAATCAAGACGACGACTTTGAAGACGATAACTGGGATGACGACACAGATGAAGAAAAAGATGACGACGAGGACAAAGATGAAGATGCAGAAGAGGAAGAAGAATAATTTATAGATTAAAAACTAAAACTCCGCAAAAACGGAGTTTTAGTTTGTGTTGACGCTTGCTTTTTTAGGCTTCTTGTATTTTAATAATTAAATACCATTAAACTAATAAAAATGTTTGAAAAAATAAAAAGTAATAAAAAATGGAGGATCTTTTTTCTCATTGGAAAATATCTGGGATTTTTAATCCTGGGAGGGATAGCGCTCGTAGTATCATTATTTTTATACTATGCGTGGAATCTACCTCAGCCAGAAAAATTTACAGAAACTCCCTTTATACAATCCACCAAAATTCTTGACAATACGGGCAAGGTTCTTTTGTATGATATTTATGGAGAAGAAAAAAGACAAATTGTTTCTTTTGATAAAATATCCGATAACTTAAAGCATGCGGTTTTAGCCTCAGAAGATGCAAGATTTTATCAACATGGGGGAATAGACCCAATGGGAATTTTAAGGTCTGTATTGGTTGATTTTAAGCTCCAGGGGCTTAGTCAGGGAGGTTCCACAATAACCCAGCAACTGATAAGATCCGTTTATCTTACAAACCAAAAAAGGATATCAAGAAAAATAAAGGAAATTATCTTGAGTATTGAATTGGATGCAAAATATTCCAAAGACCAAATTTTTGACTGGTATTTAAATCAAATACCTTTTGGAGAAAATGCTTATGGAGCAGAGTCGGCATCTCAAACATATTTTAATAAACCCGCCTCAGAGCTCACATTAGCTCAAGCAGCCACCTTAACAGCCTTGATACCTGCCCCAAGCCGTTATTCTCCATACGGCCCCAACAAAACCGAACTACTTAGAAAAAAGGACGTTGTTTTAGACAGAATGGAAAAAACCGGATATATAACGGCAAAACAAGCAACAGAAGCAAAAAGTGAAAAACTGGTTTTTGCCGAAATTACAAATTCAATAAAAGCTCCCGATTTTGTTTTGTATGTTAAAAAATATTTAGATGAAAAATATGGAGAAGACTATTTAAAAGAAAAAGGGCTAAGGGTTTATACAACTTTAGACTATGAACTTCAACAATATGCCGAGCAGGTTGTAAAAGACGCTGATAAATATAATAGAAGTAAAGGAGCAAATAACGCCGCCATGGTTGTTGTTGACCCAAAAACTGGTGGTATTTTAGCTCTTCTTGGATCAAAAGATTATTGGGCAGAGCCGTATCCAGCAACAGGAAGTGTTTTATTCGATCCTAAATATGACATAGCAACAATGGGGGAACGCCAACCTGGTTCAGCGTTTAAGCCATTAGTTTATGCAACTGCCCTTAAAAAGGGATACACCCCAAACACTATCTTGTGGGACGTTAAAACAGAATTTAACCCAAGCTGTGATACAAGCGGAGATGGTATTGTAGGCGCAAATGGAACCGCCTGTTATAACCCTAAAGATTATGAAGGTGTGGGTGTTGGACCTGTAACGCTAAGAACTGCATTAGGGTGTTCACTAAACATTCCCGCAGTGAAGGTACTTTATCTGGCAGGAATGGAGGAAAGTTTGCAAACAGCCAAAGATTTTGGAATGTCCACCTTAAGAGATACAAAAAATTATGGTTTGTCTCTAGTTTTGGGAGGGGGCGATGTTAATTTGCTAGAGCTAACAATGGCTTATGGGGTTTTTGCAACAGAAGGAAACTATATAAGACCGGTTAGTATTTTAAAAATAACAGACGCCGATGGCAATATTATTGAAGAGAACAAACAACAGTTTACTAAAGTTTTAGATACCCAAATTGCAAGACAAATTAGCAGTATTTTATCAGATAACCAAGCGAGAACACCAATTTTTGGCGCAAATTCCCCCTTGCACGTTCCAGGGTATGATGTAGCCGTAAAAACAGGAACAACTTCCAGTCTCAGAGATGGTTGGACAATGGGATATACCCCATTTGCAGTTGTTGGAGTTTGGACCGGAAATAATGACAACACGCCAACAAAAGATATTGGAGTTGGCATAGCAGCCCCCATGTGGAATAAAGTTATGACAAAAATAGTTAAAGACCATCCTTCTGAAAATTTTACCCCCCCAGATCCAATTTCAGACAGAAACCCTGTATTGCTAGGACAACTGCCAGAAGGAGACACCCACACTATTTTGTATTATATTAATAAAAATAATCCACTTGGGTCACAGCCACAAAATCCCGCAATAGACCCACAATATCCTTTATGGCAAGCCGGCATAGATAACTGGATAGCACAGGGAGGAAGAACAACAATATTTCCTTAACTCTATAAAAAAACACCCCCTAATTAAGGGGTGTTTTTATTATGCAAAATTATTATTTTTTTATACCAGTATCTAGTGTTGATCTCCATATATCGTTTGTCCATTGCCAATTTTTATCCATTCCTCCAAAAATCCAAATTTTGTCTTGAAATATAACCGCTCCAAAATCTTCTCTGCCGGTCCACAATGGATCATTTGTTGTTTTCTCCCAGATAACACCGTCATCAGAATACCAAACATCGTTAACGCCCTTATTGGTAACATCGTTTAATCTTCCAATAATCCAAAGCTTACCGCTGTATTCTGTTATGAATCCTTGCCTCGTTGAAAATGGGGGATTACCATTGGCTAATTTCCAGCTTACACCATCGTCAGAATACCAAACATCGTTAAACATCCCTTGAGATAAATCCATTCCTCCTGTCATCCATATTTTGTCTTTAAAAACCGTTGCTGAAAAATCCCACCTTGGCGCCCATTCTGCATTTTTTGTTGCTTCTATCCAATTAATGCCGTCTTCAGAATACCAAACATCATTAAAAACTTTATGCCTATCATACCTCACTCCTCCAATTAACCATAATTTATTTTTAAAGACTAAAACTTGATGTCCCTCTCTCGGCGACCAATTTGCAGAAGCTGATTCTAACTTCCATTTAGCCCCATCTTCAGAAGACCAAACATCGTTTTTAGAAGAAAGTTCCGGACCCCACCCCCCCATGAGCCACATCTTCCCCTTAAAATTAACTACCTGCATAGATCTCCTATCTCCCCAAAGAGCATTTTTTGCGTTTTGTTGCCAGTTGATGCCATCACTTGAAGACCAAACATCCCTAAAATGAGGAGCGTTTCCATAATCAACATTTCCCGGTGCAATCATACGGGTGGTCCCATCAACCCCTCCCATAAGCCAAATTTTATTTTTGTAAACAACAAATCCATGAGAATCTCTTTTGGGCCACGAGGCCTCACCTGTTATTTGTTCCCAATTCAGTGAAGCAGGATTAGTTGTATTATTTCCAACCGTTTCTATATTTGTTTCCGTTAGGGCAGTAAATTTGTCTTTATTTGTATAGATAAAAATACCTATTAAAATAATTACTGCCACAAATAAAACCACTAATATTAAAATTGTTTTTTTCATTTATTTTTATGTTGCCTTTATTGGCATTACTACATAAATATAACTATTTTCTCCAACGGGTCTCAAAACACAAGGGCCATCTTCTTTGCTAAATTCAAAGATGATTTCTGAACTCTTAATATTTAACAACCCATCTATTAAAAATTTATAGTTGAAGGATGTTTCAATATTTTCACCATCAATTTTTGCTGTAATGTTTGACTTACTTTGTCCAATATCTTTATCTTGAGCAGATATCTCAATATCCTTGGTTTCAACATTTACCTTAATTTTTACCTCATTTATTTTTCCGGAAAAAAGAGAGGCTGCCTTTATTTGATTTAAAAATTCATCTCTTCTCAAAACCACATGAGTTTTAAATTTTTTAGGAATTATTTCTTCATAATTAGGATATTCCCCGTCAATTAATCTGGAAACAACTTGCACTTGAGGATGATCAACCTCTTTCATGGGAAATTCAAACATTGTCTGATTTGGAGAAAAATATATTTTTAATTTTCCATCTTTGCCGTCAAGAATGTTAATCAACTCTCTGGCGGGTTTTTGTGGAAGAATAAAAGATACATCCTTTTTAACGGGGCCCTCCAATAATATATTTTTTTCTGCCAGTCTAAAGCTATCGGTAGCGGCAATTTTTATCATATTTTTGGAAAAAACAAAGTATATTCCAGAAATTTCCGGACGAGACTGAGAAGGAGAAGCGACATCGACAATTTGAGACAATCCTTGACAGAATTTCACATTATCAACCTCCAAATATTCGAGATCTTTAAATTCTGGGATTAAGGGAAATTCTTCTGGATTAAATCCCTGAACCTGGTTTTTAAAATTTTTACACTCAACATATAAACCTTGGTTTTTTTCTTCCAACAATATTTTGTCATTAGGCAACAAGGAAACAAAGGATGATAAAAATTTTGCAGGAACAACAACCTTACCCTTTTTTACTATTTTTACTAAAATCCATAATTTTATTGCGGTCTCCAAATCAGTAGAACTTAAACTTAAAAAATTATCTTCCGTATTAATAAAAACATTATCTAAAATTGGTAATGACAGATTTTTTCCTACAATCTTTTCAACAATACTTAATCCACTTCTTAAGTTTTCTTTTAAAACTTCGACTTTCATAAATTTATTTGCTTAATTAATTATTATTAATATATATAATTTATTGTTATTATGTCGGTGATTTTTTATTATTTTTATCTTTTTTTTAGGACTATTTTACTTTAGAGTACAAATGTTGATATGTTGTGTAAAAAATATTTATATAAGTGTTTAAATATAGTGGCGGTAATTTTAGGAGTTTTTTTGTTACATTTATTTGCACCCATTATTACATCTTTTATCCACTATATATCCTCTGCTTAATTAAGTTAATTTCTTCGGTTAATCTGTTGTTTTCTTCATTTTCTTTTAGTATTTTGTTATATGCATAAATGGCGGTTGTATGATCTTTGCCACCAAATTTTCTGGCAATTGCAGGGTAGGAATATTTTAGCTCCTTTCTTAATAGAAACATTGCAATTTGTCTTGGTCTCACAATCTCTTTTTTTCTGGTGGCGTCAAATAAACTTTTTTCATCTAAATTATAAAATTTAGCCACTGTTTCTATTATTTTTTTATAATTGGCCACGTCAAATGGAGAAAAAATAAAACCCTTTAATAATTTTTTTGATGTCTCTAAATTTAATGTTTGGTTTAGTTTGTTATAAACCAGCAGTTTATTTAGCGCCCCCTCAAGTTCCCTAATATTTTTTTTAACATTTGTGGCAATATATTCTAGAATTTCTTCAGGTAAATCAACGCCTTTTTCTTGTATTTTTGTTTTTAAAATAACCAATCTTGTTTCATAGTCTGGCAAGCTAACATCTGCAATCATTCCACCCTCAAATCTTGATCTTAGGCGATCTTCAAGCTCCGGGATGGCGTTTGGTGGCCTGTCTGAAGAAAGTATTATTTGTTTGTTTTTTTCATATAAAGAATTAAATACATGAAAAAATTCTTCTTGGCTTTTATTTTTTCCTGCAATAAATTGGATGTCATCTAATATTAGAACGTCTATGGGGGCCAAGCTTGCCTTGAAGGCCTCCATACTATTTGTTCTGATGGCTGTAACAATAGCAGAAACAAACTTTTCAGAAGAAATATATTTTACTTTTTCCTTTTTTGATCTTTCTCCGATTTTGTTTCCAATAGCTTGCATCAAATGGGTTTTTCCTAGGCCAGTTCCACCATAAATAAATAAAGGGTTATATGTAAATCCCGGGTTGTCAGCCACCGCCAGGGCTGCTGCATGAGCCAACTCATTAAAAGATCCAACAACAAAATTGTTAAAAGTGTATCTTGGGTTGAGGTTGGTTTCTTTATTTATTTTAAACTCTTCAAATTTTAATTGAGTGTCTTCTATTCTGTCGGTATCAAAAATATTTTTTACGGGAGAATTTTTAAGTTGTGGTTCTATTATAAAATTTAGATCCTTGATGGAGTCATCAGTATCGTGGAGAATTTTTAGAATGAGTTTGTTATATTTGTTGCTTAACCACTCCTTAGAAAAGGCATTAGGCACGGAAATGACAACCAATTCGTCTTTTTTTGAAATAATTTCAGTATTTTTAAACCAGGTCGCAAAATTGGCCTTAGAAATATGAAATTGCATTTGCGCTAGTACGCTTTGCCAAAGCTCGCTGTTGTTCATAATTTTAGAAAATCTGTTTATACTATATTTTTCCTTTTTATTTATCTCTTGTCAACACAGAGAGGGATTTGAGGGGGCTGTTATTAACTTGTGGATAACTTGTGTGGGGTGTTTCTGTGTAGACGCACAATACATATTAACGAAATAAAGCATTTGACGGAGGGTATTTTTTAGGGTATACTGGTTGTATTATACTAAAACTAAATTTAAACACAACAATGAGCTTTACATACAATCCAAAAAAGAAAAAAAGAGCAAAAACGCACGGTTTTATGAGAAGAAAGAAGACCAAAACAGGAAGACAGGTTATGCAAAAGAGAAGACAAAAAGGCAGGAAGAGAATAGCAGTGCAATAAGTTAGACAATTTATGTTGCCCAAAATAAATAGAATAAAAAAGAAAAAAGATTTCGATTTAATTTTTAAAAAGGGCAAGAGTTTTAAAACCAGCTTGCTGGTTTTAAAAATAATGAAAAATGGGTTAGACAAAAATAGGTTTGGGTTTATAGTTAGCCAAAAAGTATCCAAAAAGGCTGTAGTTAGAAATAGGATAAGAAGAAGGCTGACAGAAATGGTAAAGGATAACATTAAGCCAGAAACTATTGCACAAGACGTGGTTTTTATAGCTTTACCTGGAATAGATAAAAAAGATTTTTTGGAGATAAAATCAGAAGTTCAAAAAATTATAGATAAAATATAAAAATGTTTGAATGGATAATAGATATTTTTAATATTGCTTTATATAAGCCATTATTTAATTCGTTGGTGGTTTTATATAACAATATTCCGGGTCATGATTTAGGGATAGCAATTATATTGTTAACATTTATCATAAGGGTAATATTATATCCGCTATCATTAAAGGCCGTTAAGTCTCAAACTGCTCTCCAAAAACTTCAGCCTAAAATGAAAGAGATTCAGGCTAAATTTAAAAATGACAAAGAAAAGCAAGCAAAGGAAACATTGGAACTTTATAAGCAGGAAAAAATTAATCCTTTTAGCGGATTATTATTGGCGCTTATACAGCTTCCAATTTTAATTGCCCTATATAGAGTTTTTTGGACAGGGTTAAACCCAAGTGAATTATCCAATCTTTACAGTTTTGTGTTTAACCCGGTAAAGATAAATTTTATATTTTTACATGTATTGGATTTATCAAAACCTAGCATGTATATGGCCGTGGTTGCAGGAGTGCTCCAATTTTTTCAAACAAAAATGCTTTTGCCAAAAGAGCAAAAGGTTTCTGGAAAAGTTTCAGAATTTTCCGATATAATGCAAAAACAGATGACCTATTTTTTCCCATTTTTTACAATAATAATATTATTGGGGTTACCGTCTGCTTTGGGATTATATTGGGTGGCAAGCAGTATCTTTGCCATAGCCCAGCAATATTTTATCTTAAAAAATAAAAAAACCACAACATGATAGAAACAAACGAAATAAAAAGTATTAAATTGGTGGTGGAAAGTTTTTTTGATAAAATGACAACGCCTGTTTCTAAAACTGGAATAAGCACCTTTTTAGATGAAGACAGCAAAACAGATGTAGTAAAAATTGACGTTAATCTGGAAGAGCCCCAAATTTTAATTGGGCAGGGAGGGCAGACTCTTTTTGAAATACAGAGAGTTTTAAGAATGATGTTGAGCAAAAAAATAAACAAAGTATTTTATTTAGATCTTGATATCAATGAATATAAAAATAAAAAATCAGAATATTTAAAGAATTTGGCAAAAGATTTGGCAGATCAAGTATCTCTTAATAAAGAGATAAAAGTGCTTTCTCCGATGCCTTCATATGAAAGGAGAATTTTACATAAAGAGTTGGGAAAAAGAGCAGATATTGTTTCAGAAAGTCAGGGAGAAGGCATTGATAGACATATTGTTGTTAAACCAAAATAGTTAACAAAAACCCGCCGAGAGGCGGGTTTTTGTTTTATCTTTTATCTTTTACCTTATTTTTTCTATTGGGATTATTAAAACATAATTTGGATGAAACTCAACGCGATTGTTTTGCTGTCCTCCATTTATACTTAATATATCTGAATCCAGATTAATATGGTCCCATTTTATTTGTTTTGGACCAACTTCATTTATTTCTCCCTCTTTTGGATAAGCCTGACAAAAGTCGGCTATAGTTCCCCCTTGAACATTTTGGCCAAAGTATTCCAGTACAACCAAAAAGTTCCCAGATATTTGTATGGCAGATATATTTTTTCCTGCCAAAGTTGGGCACTTCCTTTCTGTGCAGTTTCCTTTTTTGTCATATTTTTTGCAATCTTGTTCATCTTTTGGGACAGTGCAGTCATCAACATTTGGGCTTTCAAGATGGTCTCCGGTGAAAGATAATTCTTTTAAATTTTTAAAATATATTTCGCCAATCCTTGCAGCGGGAATTGTTAGATATCCCCCTTCTCTATCAAAAGATTTTCCTCCACCGGCTGCATGTCTGTAAAAGGTAACGGTTCCTTGCGGTTTTCGGCTATATCTGTATACAGAAGCCGACCCAACAGATGTAAGATTAATTGAGTCGCAATTTGCATTTGGGTTTATGTATTGGCACTTGCCATAGTAACCTGGGCGAGTATAAATAATGGATATGTAATAAACCTTCTCTCTGTCATTTTGCACAATAGATACGGATCCCAAAGGATTAGTGCTAAAGTTTGCAAAGTTTGGGATATTTCCTGTTGCTGGTTTTGCATTGGCGGCGCAATTATTTCCTTCATAAAAATAAACTCCATGTGGCCTGTTGGTAGAAGAAGGTTGTGCCGGGGTGACAGTAAATTTACCTCCGCCTATTCCAAAGTTTGCCAAAGCAGGATAAATGGCGGTTATAATAAGATAAAGCAAAATTAATATTATAAAACCGGTTACGGCTCCAGAAATCCACTCTCTTGATTTTGAGCGCATTGCTGTTGAGACCGGAGACAAAACATAAAAAACCCCGCCAATCATTAGAGACACAAGCACAGAGAGAAATCCAAGAGCCATGCCAACATCAAATGCCCATTTTAAATAAATAGGTAATGGTGTATTTACCCCAGCAGCAGGAGGGTTTGGAACTTGCAACAAATTGGCAGCAAAACAAAAATTGGCTGAAAATAGGACGAGTCCAAAAATAAAGACAAATAATGTTTTTCTATAAATTTTTATCATTTGTAAGGAATCAATTTTATATCTCCTAATTGTTTGCCGGTTGCCATAAACTCGGTTTCTTTTATACTGTTAATGTTTTTACTAAACGATTGGCAAACCGAAGAAAAATTTGGATTATTGGTGTTGCCTCTTTGTTCGTAAAACACGACAAGTAATGACCCGTTGATAAATATTGACCCAGGGCAATCCTTGAAAGTTTTACATTTATCTTGATACTCCTGATATTCGCACCGCAAGGCTAGTCTCGTCCAATCGCAATAATCAAAGTTAAGGGATGATGGATTGGTTTGATACCCTGTCAGATATAATCTTCCGGAATTTGTTCCAATGCCACCCCCTCCTGTAAAAAAACCATTAACTTCTCCTGCCAATGAACCGGTTTTCCACCCCCAGGGCTTGCTGTAAAGGTTAATCCATAAGCTTTGGTTTGTTTCGGTTTTTATATTATAAATTTGAGCAGAATTGACGGGTATTTTTATTGAATAACATTGGCCGTCATTATTCTGTGTATAAAAATTTGTTGTGCATATTCCAGAGCTGTTTAGGTCTGAATTTTGGTGCAGAATAACGCCATAGTAGTTGAGAATTTTGTTAGATTTAACGTCATTTATTATTATCATGGACTTTGCTTTGCCTGCAAAGTCTGCTGGCAATACATTGCTGGAAGAAAATACTTCTGACATAGATCCCTGGCAATTATCTTTTGTAAAAAAGTAAACGCCAGGATATCTGAAAGTTATTTTAAGAGAAAGCCCCTGTATTGGCCTAGATGAGCCACATGGGATTCTTACAATTTTTGTACCCGAATTGTCTGCGCTACTGTCTTTAAAATTTTTCTCTGGGTAAAACCAAACCAATAGGTCAAGCCCTAAACCACCAAAGCAATTATATTTTAATTCTTTGTATCCTAAATTTTTTACAATAGATGTGTCGGCATCTTGGGTTGGGGCGGTTTTGTCGTCAACTGGGCTTCCCGTGCTGTAATAAATGCCAAGATTACTGGCTAATGGGGAGACGCCCAGATTTCTTATTTCGGGGTTAATTGTGTTTAATATAACTATGGACCCAAGCAAGATGACCATTCCTATTAAAGAGTTAATCATCCTGTCTTTGGCGCTGGATTTTACAGTGGCGCTGGCTGCCGAAACTGCATATTGAACTGCTCCAACCGCAAAGGATACCCCGGCCAAAAGAGCCGAAATTCCAATTCCCCACTGAAAATACATTTTTACTAACTCTGGCAGTGTCATTTTATTGTTGTTCTGCTTGGTATATTTCTATGCCCAAGTAAGAGTTTTCGGGGTCTTTTAAAAAGTTAGGGGCAAGCGCATTTTGTTGACCTAAATCCACAACATCTTTTTTAAAGGTTTGACACCAGTATTTGTCATCATTCTCCGCCTTTGAAAACAGGCCTACTAAATAGTTTCCATTAATTTGTATTGAGCCTTGCTTATCTTTGAAAGTTTTATAAAGTTTTTGATAGTCAGAATTTCTGTTTGTTTTTGCATAATTAAAAACCAATGTGTTTGCAGGGCTCCAAAACCCGTTGGTGCGATTAATGTTATTAGCTGGGATGGCTACAACTCCTGCATTTTCTTCTGTGTTCCATCCGGTTGATTCGCTATAAAAATTCACGCCAGTTCCTGTTTTGGCGTTGGAAGGCACATAAAAAATACTGACAGAGCCCACAGAGATGTCGGTGTTAAAGCACTTCTCTTTTTCGGTGCTTATATGCGCCATCCTTTCGCAAAATCCGCCGACTTCGGTGTCCATATTATTGTGTATTACAACGCCAATTCCAGGGTCGTCGTTGCTAAATCCTGTAACAATTTTATAACTTTTTATTGCAAAATTTTCTGTTACTGGACTTTGCTCAGTTGTTCTTGTGGTTGATGCCTCTCCGTCACATCCTTGTTGGCTATAAAAATAGACTCCTGGAGTTTCAATCGCCATTTTATAAGAGCCTCCGGCATTAAGATTGGATGGTTGGCCACAACTAACGTCATAGGTTTTTCTAGCATTTTGATTTCCATCTGCATCAGTGTATCCCGGTCTGTCATAAGACCATATCAAAAGATGTTCGTTTTTATTAGCAGGGCCAATGCAATTGTATACTATTTTGTTATAACCTTGGTTTACTATATCTGTTGTATCCGCAAGCTCTCTTGGGGCTGTCTGTTTTTCACCTCCCTTTGCGAGGTAAATTCCGGGTCCCGCCGGTAAGGGGGTAAATTCCAAAAGTGTTAGTTTGGGGTTAACTTCTTGCATAATTATCCATGAACCAAATAGTATGACCATACCCACCACAGATCCAATCATTCTGTCTTTTCCTCCCGCATGGTCGGAAACAACATATTGTACTGCCCCAACCGCAAAGGATATTCCGGCAATTAGTCCTGCAATTCCAAGACCCCACTTGAAGGTTGAGATGACGGCATTTTTAAAATCTGTTGTAGCGTTGCTTGCAGCAAAAGCTATGCCTATTGGCAGGCAGGTAAAAGTTATAATAATAAGTGAAAAAATAATAAAATAAAATATTTTTTTGTTTGTCATATATTTTTAAAAATTATTTTAATTTAACCTCCGGCGCCATCAAAGTCGTCATATGGGTTTTTAAGTTCTATACCGCCCTGATTAACCGCATCACAGCAAAACCAATTGTCTATTTTGCTTCCAATTCCAAAATAAGTGTTTGTGGCTTGTCCTTTGCAATAGTGGTAAATCTCTTTTTTATTTAACACAATTTTGTGGTTAGAATTTGCAGGAAGTGGAACT
>Ga0172379_10002781_pt1 | contig 29797 bp, 28 predicted proteins | sample GrowelOW334metaG_FD_119756 | JGI IMG/M metagenome (GOLD analysis project Ga0172379, IMG submission 119756) | Groundwater microbial communities from an aquifer near a municipal landfill in Southern Ontario, Canada - Groundwater well OW334 metaG | ecosystem: Environmental > Aquatic > Deep...
CACTAATTAACACGATCATGCTTTTTCTGTAGCCTTTTCAAAAAAGGCCGGTAAAATCATGGTTAGGTAACATAAAAAAAACACTATGCCTAATATTAGCCAAGTTACACATCTTGCCATATTTAAAGGCAAAACTATCCGTAAAACCCTATTTCAGAACGAATGGTGGTTTTCGGTAGTAGATGTGATTGAAGCACTAACAAACAGTATAAATGCTAATGATTATTGGTATAAAATGAAAATTCGAGTAAATGAAGAGGAAAAAATTCAGTTATCGACAATTTGTCGACAACTGAAATTAGTTAGTTTAGATGGTAAAAAATATTTAACCGATTGTGCCAATACCGAAGGTATTTTTCGAATTATTCAATCCATTCCTTCTCCAAAAGCGGAACCATTTAAACGCTGGCTAGCCAAAGTTGGTTATGAACGAGTACAGGAAATAGAAGATCCTGAATTATCTACTAAACGTACCCGGGCTTTATATAAAGCCAAAGGCTATAGCGATGCTTGGATAGAAAAAAGAATACGCGGCATTGCGATTCGTGAAGAATTAACGAATGAATGGCAACAACGAGGTGCTCAAGAAGAAAAAGATTATGAAATTTTGACCGCTGAAATATCTAAAGCTACGTTTGGCGTAACACCAAATGAATATAAAAAACTTAAAAGCCTAAAACGAGAAAATCTACGAGATCATATGGATGATTTTGAATTGATTTTTACCATGCTGGGAGAAAAATCTACTACTGAAATTCATCGTCAAGAACAATCTAAAGGCGTCCCAAAATTAAAACAAGATGCCAACAGAGGCGGCCGAGTAGCCGGTAATGCTAGAAAGGCTCTCGAAAAAGAACTGAAACGGCCTATAGTTTCTAAAACCAATTATCTGGCAAAGAAAACAACCATAAGCCAGTAATGTGGATAATGATTTTACTAAAATTAACATGCAAAAATTTAAAACACGTGAAGAATTAAGAAATCTTGTTATCGATTCGTTTGCCAAAGAAGCGGAAATTTTTTCAATTTTTTTCTTCGGAAAGGAAGTTGATAACAAATCCGACGAGTACTCTGATATTGATATGATCGTCTGTTCAAATGATTTAGCAAAAACCCAAGCAAAATATTTGCAAATATTCAATGCTATTTCTCCAGTAATTGGATTACATCTGCTTGATAGCACTGAAAACAATCTGTCCCAGATGATTATGCTAAAAGATTTTTCATCTTATCAAAAAATAGATTTTTCGATCACTGATAATATCGCAACCAAAATATCTGCTGGATTCGGTCCTTTTATCACTGTTTACAAAAATGCTCAACCTTCTACTAAAACTAATTCTAAACTAAAAATAATTAAAGAAAATAGCGTGAAAAATCAGCTGGCTGATATTTTATTTTCTGTGCCACGTTTTACGAAATGTCTTTTTAGAAAAGATCGCGATATGTACAGACGCTGGAAAGGAATCAGTGATATCGTAATGGTTTTACTATATGAAAAATATTTTGGCTGGAAAGAAAATACTTTGCAGAAAAAAATTTCCGCCAAGGAATCATCTGCCTTGTACAAAAAACTGAGCAATAATGAAAACGAACTACTGGATAAAATATTTCCACTGTCTGGTAATTTTAATATCGCAACAAGTTATGCGATTTGTATAAAACTCCTGATTAAGTTATGTAAACAAAAAGCTGCTCATTATGGAACCACACTAAACGAAGACTTTATCCAACACATTGAAATATTTCTTAATTCCGAAATAAATCGTTATGCTAAAGATTGAACCATGACTAATTTCAATTATCGACAATTTGTCGGTGGTTGAAACGCAGTTATCCAACCATCACAAATTTATTTTTTTTATACACCGAATCAAAGCTAAAAATTTGATCAATGTTGTCTATTTTTACCAACGCCATATTTACACAATCTACAAAACTAACATTTTTAGATGTTTGTTGTTCAAAAATAGTCACCGCTTCATCTGCTATAATTTCATCAACCCAACGAACAATAAAAGGTGAATCTGTTGAACGCATGATGTTGATAAATTGTTTAGCACTAGCTTGGCTAACGCGCTGACTCAATACTGTAACCACTTCAGCAAACACATAATTAGAGGTTAAAAAAATAACCTCTTGCTGCACTAACTTTTCCAAACACTTGAACGCCTTATCATGATTTATGTCGTCATGCTTCATAATAGCAATTAAAGCATCGGCATCAATAAATACTTTCATAGCCTAATTTTTATATAAATATTTATCCAGATTTTGCGACAAATCTTTTGGACCACCAGTAATGTTCATTTTGCTTAACGCTAACAAAGTAGCTTTTCCAGAATGATCAGTTGTGGTTGTTTTTAAGATTTTCTTATGCGTATTTTTTAGCAAATTTAATGCTGTTTTAATCATAAAATTATAAATTAATTTTATTTATTATCATGCGTATCTAACAGGGTGGAGCGAAGGGGAGTTGAACCCCAAGCATCTAAATGGTAAGTCAGATGTCGGGACCGCCCGATTTCGCCCCTCGTGTCCACCCTGTTAGATACGGATATTTATTTTTTAAAAAAATAAATGACCAATAATTTGGCCATTTATTTTTTTGCTCGGGATTCGAGCGATCCTTAATTGATCATCTGACTTACCATCTGAGATAATAATATATCAAAATAAACTCTCTGTCAAATACGTATCCACATGATACTCTGTTGGCGCGGCACCGGAGTAAATAACGGCTAAGCTTTTGGCGGCGCTGTATAAGCGTGGTTGAGTAGTTGCAGAAGCGTTAATTTGTTTAAGCGAGACAGGTGTAAAATAATTTTGGAAATCGGTGCTGAATGGTAATAACATCCAGCTGTTGGGAGTGTTAGCTAGTTGGGCTAAACAGACAAAATAATTATTCAGTTTAGTAATATCGGTAATCTGTAAGGTGCTATCTGGCAACTTAATCTTTACTTGTAATACTTGCTCTAAATTATCTGTATTAATTTTGGTAATAAATAACTGGTTATTAACCTGTGAAAAAACAAATACTGAACTATCGGCATTATTGATAACTCTAATAAGCTGACCTAAATTTAATAATTGTTTTTTCATCATTACCTGATTCTGCAACTGACCTTGCAGGTTCACTTTACTTAACGTTATTGCGTTATTGGTTTGTTCCGCAATTAATAAATTATTATTAATTAACGCCATGTCTACCTGACTTGGTTGTTGTGTTACCGCTGGTAAATTAAATTGCTGTTGCGACTGCCAGGTGCTGGAAAAGATCATTACTTGATAATATTGTTGCTGCTCGGCTTGGCGCCGTAATATTACAACACGTTGCTCGGCATTACTAAATAACCAAGGCGCCTGCATAACCTGCTGTGGTAAATTCAGTTGCTGCACTAATGATTGCGCCGGCTGATTAGCAGCACGCCATTCCAAATTAGCTTGGTTTTGCACCACTAAACCAGTAGCTTGTTCACTTAATAATAAAGCTGGCTGAAATGCGGCCGTTAACTGATTGGTATGAGCTGGTGTTAATACGGTACCTGTTAAAGGTTGTGGCGTAAGCGTAGCCGCTAGATTAGTAGTTGTCTGGTTCATGGGATACAACCAACGCAACAACACTGCGGCTAACGCTACAATAGCTATTAACCCAACGGTAATTTTTGAAAGTGTACCGTCTTGCTCGGTCATTAGGCTAGAATTAATTTATTTTGTTCACAGGCTAATTTAATGCGCCAACGTAATTCGCGCAGCACACGCCATTGTTCGGCCGCGCGCACTTCCCCATCAATATGAAAAATCATTTTATTATCTTCAAATCGTTCAATACCTAATACTGTTAGTGGTGTTATAGAAAATTGTTTAACAACATCAGTTAATACTTGTTGCACTTGTTCTACAGAATTATTACAACTAAACGGTACCATTAAATTAATTTTTACCCATTGCTTAGTATAATTTGCTACTTGGGTTACCGAACCATGTGGCACAAAGTGCTCTACCCCATCGCTATCACGCAACACAGCTGTTCGCAATGATAAGTGCGTAACCGTGCCTATAACATCTCCCAATTTAACCACATCCCCTTTTACATATTGATGTTCTGTAATCACAAACACGCCCCCTAAAATATCTTTCACTAAAGATTGCGCACCAAAACCCAAGGCCACCCCCACAATGCCAGCACCAGCCAAAATAGGGCCAATATTAATACCTATTTCCGATAAAATCATGGCCGCGCCAATTAATATAATTACTGTTTTAACGGTTTTGTTTAATACCGAGCTAATGGTTTCAATACGCTGCGTAAAATCACCGGCCACTTTGGTTGCTCTAGTTAACACGCTCTGCTCTTTAGATAAAAACGTTATCCAAGCACGCTTACCAAAAAAGCTGAACACATAGTACAACAGCAACGTACTGCCAGCAATAATTATTAACCTCCAATTCATAAGCTAAACTATAGCAAATTTGCCTACAATCCGCAAAACTGCTATACTAGTTTTATTGAGCGCTCACTATCTTTTAATTTAGTAGCGTTTTTTATTTCATGAACATTATTCAACTAACGCCTAATGAAGCGGCGTTTCCATTATTATTAAAATCCATTGCTCAAGTACCAGAACAATTATACGCCTTAGGCAATATAGCCCTGCTTAATCAACCAAGCGTGGCTGTGGTAGGTAGCCGAAATATGACTAATTACGGCCAGACTAGTTGTGAACAATTAGTGAGTGGTTTAGTACCGGCCGGCTTAGTAATTGTGAGCGGTTTAGCCACGGGTATTGACGCGATTGCCCATCGTACCGCACTCGATTCAGGTGGTTATACCATTGCCGTGTTAGCCAATGGTTTGGCATCGCGCTATATTTTTCCTAGTGAACACCAGCAATTAGCCAAACGTATCATAGATAATAACGGCCTGCTTATTTCTGAATATCCGCCAAACACGGTAGCGCGCCGCTATTATTTTCCAGCCCGAAACCGCATTATCGCTGGCATTAGTTTAGGCACATTGGTAATAGAAGCGCGCTTAAAATCTGGGGCATTAGGCACGGCACGCTATGCCCTGGAAATGAACCGGGAAGTATTTGCCGTACCTGGCTCGGTGTTTAGTACTCGATCGGCCGGCACGCACCAACTTATTAAACAAGGGGCTAAATTAGTAGAACAAGCGCCTGATATTTTAGAAGAATTAAATTTAGCCACGCTTAATTCCGGCACACTGCCATTTGCCTTGCCTACTACTTTATCCTCTAATCAACAACGTATTATTCATGAGCTAGAAGCCACGCCATTAAGTGCAGAACAACTAGCTGATATACTGCCGTTTTCGGCCGAACAGGTTGCCGAAAACTTGACAGATTTGGAAATACAAGGAATAGTACGAAGAAACATGGATTACACTTATGAAATTAGTTATTGTAGAAAGCCCAACTAAAGCTAAAACCATAAAACGATTTTTACCTAAAGACTATGCGGTAGAATCTAGTTTTGGTCATATTCGCGATTTACCGCAATCGGCTGAAGATATTCCAGCGGCCTACAAAAAAAATAGCTGGGCGCGTCTAGGAGTAAATGTTACAGAAAACTTTGCTCCCCTCTATGTAATTCCGAATGATAAAAAAAAGCAGGTCGCTAAACTAAAACAACTATTAAAAGACGCAGACGCTCTGTATCTAGCGAGCGACGAAGACCGTGAAGGAGAAGCGATTAGCTGGCATTTATTGGAGGTGTTAAAACCAACTATACCGGTTTACCGCATGGTATTTCATGAAATTACTAAAGAAGCTATTACGGCTGCGTTAGAAAACCCGCGCGAATTAGATATGCACTTAGTAGAAGCTCAAGAAACGCGACGCATTTTAGATAGATTATACGGCTACGAGGTATCCCCTGTATTATGGAGAAAAGTGGCGCCAAAATTATCGGCTGGCCGCGTACAAAGCGCCGCCGTCAGCTTAATTGTGGAACGCGAACAACAGCGCATCAATTTTCATACCAGTAATTATTATGATGTACTTGGTACGTTTACCACTGCCACTAATGAAACATTTGAAGCTAGACTGGTTAGTAATGCTAGCAAAAAAATTGCTGCCGGTAAAGATTTTGATAGTGCTACGGGAAAGTTATTAAATCATTTGGCAGATAAAGTAACCGTATTAAACGAAACCAATGCCGCTGAATTAGTTAAACAATGGCAACACAGTTCCTGGCAAGTTACCGATGTTCAACAAAAACCCATTACCTCTCGGCCTTATGCTCCGTTTATTACCAGTACCTTACAACAAGAAGCTGGCCGTAAATTAGGTTTATCGGCCAGCCAAACCATGCGTCTAGCCCAGCGCTTATACGAACAAGGTATGATTACCTACATGCGTACCGATTCCATTCAGTTATCGCAACAAGCCATATCGGCTGCTCGCGCACGCATTGAACAATTATACGGTGCCGATTATGTACCGGCCTCCCCTCGTATCTACAAAAGCAAAAATAAGTTAGCCCAAGAAGCGCACGAGGCCATTCGTCCGGCTGGTACTAGCATGGCCACTCCAGAAGAATTAAAAAACAATTTAGACAGTGATCAACTCCGGTTATACGAATTAATTTGGAAACGCACCATTGCCTCGCAAATGGCCGATGCCCAAATGTTACAAACTACCGTAAAGTTAGAACAAAGCAAGGCGCTGTTTCAAGCTAGCGGCCGCGTGATTAAATTCCCCGGTTATTTACGCGTTTACGTAGAAGGCTCCGATGATCCGGAAGCCGATTTAAGTGAACGTGATAAAACGTTACCGAATTTAAACACTAACGATACCGTAATCGCTACTACATTATCAGCTAATCCTCATACTACCCAACCACCGGCACGCTTTACCGAAGCTGCTTTAGTGAAAGAATTAGAAACAAAAGGTATTGGTCGCCCTAGTACTTACGCCACCATTATTGATACTATTCAACGCCGTGGCTATATTCACAAAGAACACGGCGCGTTAATTCCAAGATTCGTTGCCTTTGCAGTGACTAATTTATTACGCAGTCATTTTAGTAATTTGGTAGACGCCAAATACACGGCCAGTATGGAAGAAGATTTGGATGCTATTGCTGCCGGCACGAAAAAACACTTGCCTTATTTACAACAATTTTATTTTGGTGATTTGCCAGAGTTACCCGGTTTACATGAATTAGTAAAAACCGAAATCGACCCTCGCCAAGTATGTACTATTCCAATCGGTACCGCGCCTGATGACAAAGCCGTGAACGTGCGGGTTGGTAGATTTGGACCATTTGTAGAACATATTACTAATGGTGAAGAATCCAAAACCGCCAGCATTCCTACCGATCTTCCGCCCGATGAATTAACCGTTGCTGCCGCTTTGGAGTTTATTGAAAAACATCAAGCCGGTCCAACTGAACTAGGCAAAGATCCGGTTACCGGCAAAGCTGTGTACGTTTTGGAAGGACGCTTTGGGCCGTATGTACAATTAGGATCTGCTTCGTCTCGCGATACCGAGACTACGCAGGATTCTCCTGAGAAAAAAAAGTCAACAAAAAAAACCAAAAAACCAAAAATAATTAAACCGAAAATGAAAGGGTTACTGCGCGGCATGAAACCAGCTGACGTTACATTGGAAACTGCTTTACAGTTATTGAATTTGCCTAAAGTGATTGGCGTGTATCCAAAATCAGGCGAAAATATTGTGGCCGATAACGGTAGATTCGGTCCGTATATTCGCTGTGGCATTGAAACTAGAAGCCTAAATAAAGATTATAATTTATTAGAGCTAACTTTTGAACAAGCCTGCACCTTCTTAGACACGCCAAAATTAGGCCGCGGTAACCGCTCTAAAAGCAGTGTCTTAAAAATTATCGGTGAATATCCAGCTACCAAAGATAAAATCCAGCTCTGCACTGGTAAATATGGACATTATCTTAAAGTCGGAAAAAAGAACGTTAGTGTACCCAAAGGTACCGACCCACAAAGCCTTACGCTAGCTGAAGCTATTACGTTAGTTGAGAAAAAATTGAAGTAAATCTAAAGCTCTTGTGTTGCTCTCATCTTAGCAGCTGTTAAACCTAGTGCATCTGCCATAAATTCTGTTTCGTTTAAATACGCTCCGTTTTTTTGTAATCTTAGTACTTCTCCTCTATCCTTATTAGCTTGTGACTGTTCTTTAATAATAACAATAGTACTAACATTTTTTTCTAGCGCCCTACCTGCTAACTCAGTATTATAAGAATCTAAGTCTTGTTGAAAATTCTCTGCTTTATATTGTTCTGGTGTTTTTCTTTCATTTACTTCACTCATAAAAAATTTGTTTATTTAAAAATTAATCTTTTTGCATATTAGCATATTTTTATGATTTTGTCCATAAACGGAATTCCGATACTAACACACCGGGATAAACCCGGGTGTTAGTGATGTTAACCCCCGGTTTTACCCGCCTAGCCGGCGAGGCTGGTACCGGTGGGTTAACAATCAGGTAGCGAATATCGAGATTCACGTCCATAAACTTGAATTTTCTAGTTAAATTCAGTATGCTGAAGTGATGAAAAAGCAGGAGTTGATGGATTTTATTAAAGAACAGAACCCCGATGCTAACATGGATTTGTTGAGCCGGGTTTATGATTACGCGGAAATTGCGCATGAAGGGCAGATGCGTAAATCGGGCGAGGCTTATTTTGAGCACCCTAAGGCCACGGCTTACAAGCTAGCTCAATTACGGTTAGATGATGCTACTATTGCCGCCGGCTTATTACACGATGTACCAGAAGATACTAGCTTTACTTTGAAGGATATTAAAAAAGACTTTGGTTCAGAAATCGCGTTTTTAGTAGAAGGCATTACTAAGTTAACTAAATTAAAATATCGCGGTATTGAGCGCTACATTGAAAATCTGCGCAAAATGTTCATGGCCATGGCCAAAGACATTCGCGTAATTATGATTAAACTGGCCGATCGTATTCATAATTTAGAAACATTGTCAGTGTTACCACTAGATAAACAGTATAGAATCGCTTTAGAATCACTAGAAATTTACGCACCGATTGCTAACCGCTTAGGTATGGGTGATTTAAAAGGCCAATTGGAAGATTTGGCTTTCCCTTATGTTTATCCTAAAGAATATAAATGGTTAATGGAAACCATCGATGTAACGTTGCATCAAAAAGAAAAAACCATGGTGGAATTAAAAACCAACATAGAAAAATTATTACAAGATCATAACATCCCCTACATTTCTGTGCATGGTCGTGCCAAACGCTTATTTAGTTTATATAAAAAATTATTGCGCCACGATCGTGATGTAAGTAAAATTTATGATTTAATTGCTCTGCGTGTTATTGTGCAAAATATCTCTCGTTGTTACGAAACGCTTGGCATTGTTCATACTAAATGCACCCCATTAAAAGGCCGGATTAAGGATTATATTGCCCAGCCCAAACCAAACGGCTACCAATCATTACATACCACTGTCTTCACTCCTAACCACGATATCGCCGAAATTCAAATTCGCACCCCGGAAATGCACGAAGCCGCTGAATACGGTATCGCCGCCCATTGGCATTACAAAGAAGGTGTGCATAGTAAAAAATTACCGGAACATTTGGCCTGGATTAACCAGCTAGCTAAATTACAAAAAGAAATTCGTGACAGCACGCAATACTTAGAATCGTTAAAAATCGACGTGTTTCAAAATCGCATTTTTATTTTTACACCGGAAGGAGATGTAATTGATCTACCAGAAGACGCTACGCCAATTGATTTTGCTTATCATATTCATACCGATTTAGGTAATAAATGCACCGGTGCTAAAATAAATGGCCAACTTACTACATTAGATACTATGTTAAAATCAGGTGATGTAGTAGAAATCATGATTGATAAAAACCGTAAACTACCTAATCCAGATTGGATGAACTTTGTAAAAACCAGCAGCGCTAAACGTCACATTCATAATACTCTAAATCGTAAACGGTTTCAGGATAGGCTTAGTTTGCTGCGGCAGAAAATTTAGTAATTTTCTTCACCAACTGCCCTAATTCTTCAGCAGAATAATAATGTATTTCAATTACTCCACCGGTAGCTTTGGATTTAATTTTTACTTTAGTGGCTAAGTCCAGCGCTAAAACATTTTGCCAAGCATGCACATGCGGCGGTAAACCAACATTTACATGTCTTACTACATGCTGATGTTTGGTTTTGCCATGAACCGCTAACTCCAGAGTACGAACCGACCAGCGTTCGGCTACAATATGTTTAAAATGTTTACTTTGTTCAACCGCAGAAGGTAACCCTAATAATATTTTGGCGTGTCCCTCAGTAATTGTTTTGTCTATTAATGCTTGTTGAATTTCTTCTGGTAATTCCAATAACCGAGCTGTATTAGCAAACGTAGAACGCGAAATGCCTAATTTACGCGCCCCCTCTTCTTGATTCAAACTAAATTCATCCATTAATTGTTTGTAACCTTTAGCTTTTTCTATCGGTGATAATTCAGCTCGTTGAATATTTTCAATTAGAGCTAGCTCTAATTGCTCTAGCTCTTTAGCTGCTCGCACTATTACTGGCACGGTAGTTAATCCGGCAATACGCGCCGCGCGCCAACGTCGTTCACCAGCAATTAATTGATACTTACCAGTTTCCTGCTCACTGTTCACTACCAACAACGGCTGTAAAATACCATGCTGTTTAATAGAACCGATTAAATCTTCTAGCTCATGGTGCGAAAATTGCTTACGTGGTTGATAAGGATTGGCAATAATATGCGCTACTGGGATTTGTTTTACCTCCAAACCGACTACGTCTGAATCCGGTTTGGTTATTTGCACAGCCGAATGATCCGCTGGTTGCTTAGCAGATTTTGATGGGATTAATGATGCTAGTCCTCTACCTAATGCCATATTTTATATTATAACACGTTTATATTATTTTATTTAATTTTATTGTTTGATTTCATCGGTTAATTGCCGATAAGCTCGGCTGCCTTTAGACCAGCTATCATAAAATACAATCGGTTTTCCATACGAAGGCGCTTCAGCTAATTTTACATTACGTGGAATAATGGTATTAAAAATTTTATGCGGCAAATTTTTCTTAATTTCATTCACAATTTCTTGGGAAAGTTTATTACGTTTATCAAACATGGTTAATACTACACCTTTTACCGTTAATTTAGGGTGTAAATTTTCTTGAATAAGCTTAATGGTATTAAGTAATTGAGTTAAACCTTCTAGCGCATAATACTCGCATTGCACGGGTATAATCACTTCATGCGTAGCTACTAACGCATTTACAGTTAATAATTCCAATGACGGTGGGCAATCGATAATAATATAATCGTAATACGGCAACACAGTTTGAATGGCTTGTTGTAGCCGATACTCGCGGCGCTCTACGTTCACTAATTCCACCGAAGCGCCAGCCAAGGCAATAGTAGCCGGTACAATATGTAAACGCTCCACCGGCGATTGAAATAACGTATCCGCCATGGCTTGTTGCCCAATAATTACATCGTACACGCCTTTTTCCAATTTACGTGGATCAATACCAATGCCACTAGTAGAATTAGCCTGTGGATCACTATCCACTAACAAAACTCGAAAACCATCTAAGGCCAAAAAACTAGCTACATTAATCGCCGAAGTAGTTTTACCAACTCCTCCTTTCTGATTCACAAACGCATACACTTTGGCCATATTGGAGTAGTATACAGTATTAAAAGCTGATATTCAAATGCTAGAATCACTGTATGTTTGACATCTTCCTTAATTATATTTATTATCAATTACACATCAGCCGATAATAACTGGTCAAAAGGCCGGCTTGTCGGCCGGAGTCCCGAGTTATTCGGGACGTAGGCCGGAGTGGCGGAATTGGTAGACGCACACGACTCAAAATCGTGCGGAGTTTCTCCGTGAGGGTTCGATTCCCTCCCCCGGCACCACTATATAATTACGTTGATATTTATTTAGCCCGCTGTGTTACTACGTTCCAATTAATGGCTTTAATAAAGCTATTTACGTAAGTGGGTTTATCGGTGCCATAATCTAGCGCAAAGGCGTGTTCCCAGCAATCGAGTGCTAGAATAATTTCGTTATGCACAGGAATGTTTACATGATGCTCATATACCAAATAAGTGTGCAATAAGCCATCGATCTTGTTTTTAGTAAGCACCACCCAACCCGGTGTAGACGTGGCCGAACCTTTTAGATTGTCCAAAAAAGCCTCGTAAGAACCAAAGGCAGCGGTTAACTGCTGGGTTAATTCTGGAGTAATGATCGTAGGCTTGGTGGTAAGATTCTCAAAATAAAGCTGGTGCAAATAAGCTCCATTAAAAGCCACCGCTTCACGGCGCTTTAGTTCTGAAAACGTGCCGTAACTATAATTACTATCTTTTGGATCAGCGGTTTTTAATTTCTCCTCAATTTCATTGAGCTTTTTTACATAGCCGGCATATAAACCTAAATGCGCTTCTACTAGTTTGCTGGAAAAGCCTGGTAAGTTTCCAATTAAATGTGAAAAGTCTTTTATAATGTGGTTCATAAATTTAAAAAATAATTAATAATTTAATATTAAAACGCTTGGTATTTCCAAGTAATTACGTCGTTTGCTTTTACTATAGTATCAGCTACACCAGTAGTAGCTGGCGTACCATTAATATCATACAACCAAAATTTATTTGCCGCGGTATCAGACGCCTGGCCGTTAATTTCTTCTACATATTTTCCGGCACTAGTACTTTCTTGAGTACGATAACTAAATTGATATTCTTTACTGACCTGTTGCATTACACTATCCACACTACTAGCTGGTTTTACTAAAACCGAATAACTAGATTGATTATCGCCATCTGATAAAACCACTTGAACCGAAATAGTTGCGCTGTTTACATTAACATTACTATTATTACTTTCTGTACTGTTACTAATATTATTAGTGTTATTAGTGCTTGTACCACAACCACTAAAAAGAATTATACTGATAACCAGTATTAGCCCACCACCAATGAAACGTTGAAACATAATAAGCTGTATTTTAAATAATTAATTATTGAATGTTTTAGAGTATTCTAAAAGTATTCTTTATGTTACAAGATCATCATAGCTTGTCAATGTAGAATATGATATACTAGGCGTATATGAACCAAACAAACTCATCTCAACTTAAAGTGCTTTATGGCATTTTAGCCCTAGTAGTGGCTGTTTTAGTTGGTTTAATCGGCTGGTTTGTGTATTTACTCATTAACCCAGCTACACCAACTGATACTACTAACACCAATTTAATTAACCAAACTAACAGCGCTACGCTAAATAATAGTAATTTAGCCAATACTAATTTAACGAATATTGCTAATGTAAACGGTAATATTAATACCGCTAATACTAACACTAATTCTAACGCTAACGATAATACTAACAACAGCAATAAAAACACTAATACAGATACTGGCTTAGTGGAGCCAGATAGTAATACGAACAACAATTCAAACACTAATAGTAACATGAAAACTGTTTCGCTATATTTTCAGCCTACCGGTGCCGATTGTGGTGAAGTCGCAGCGGTAAAACGAGAGCTTACCCCTAACGAAGCTGATCCTTATGGCCAAATTATGCTGGAAGATATGCATGGGCCAAAAGCTGAAGAAACTGGTTATTCTAATGCCGTGCCCAGCAGCGTAAAATTAAAAGAGGTACGTTATACTTCTGCTGGCCCATTAATTACCGTAAATGAAGCTTATAACAGCTTGAGTGCTTGCCAAAAACAGAGCGTAGACGCCCAGCTTATCAAAACCGCTAACGTGATGTTTGATCTGCCAGAAAACGGCTCTGGAGAAGTTACCGTAGGCGAAGTTGATACTAATACCAATACAAATTCAAATTAGTACCTCAAAACCCACTGGGATAAACCCAGGGGTTAGTAATATTAACCCCCGGCTTCCCGCCTGCCTCCTTAGACGGAGTACGGCGGGCAGGTAAGCCGGTGGGTTATGTATTAGTTTACTATCTTAAAATTAGCTCCACAGTATTGCTGAATACTGCCAGTTGGAGTAACACACCATTGGTAGGTGCCTGATTTTAGATTAGCTGGTATTTGATAGTTTAAGGCTACGGTATTGCTAAGATTGTAAATAGTATTAGGAATAGTAGCTACGGTTGTGCCGGCAGCATCGTGCAAAAACAAAGCGGCTTGGTTAGCACCGAACCATTTAATTACTCCTTGTTCACCGGCTATCCAAGTATCTGTAGCGGCTGGTGTAAGTATCTTAATAGCCACAGGTGTTTTAAAACAACTAACGCCTAACAGGCTTACTGTAATTAACAAACTACTTAATGTTATTAGTGGTTTAATGGCCATATGGCATAATCTATAACACAAAATCCTCGCCCCAGCAAATGCTAGAGAGAGGATTTGTTCTTTTATTCACTAAAACTTTTAGAGAATAGCGTCTTTGGCGGCTTTGGAAACACGGAATTTTAACACTGTTTTGGCTGGGATTTGAATGGTTTCGCCAGTAGCAGGATTGCGTCCTTGACGAGCAGCGCGATGTTTTTTCTGTAATTTACCAACACCTGGTAAAGTTACTTCACCGTCTTCTTTCGTGTGTTTGTACACAGCAGCTACGAGTACATCCCACATCGTAGTTACTTCTTTCTTACTTAAACCAGTTTTTTCTGCTAATAAAGCTAGAAACTGACTCTTTGTCATTGGTTTGGCCATAACAAAATATGTTAGATAATTAAGTAGATTCGTTAATACTATACACTATTATTGGATTTTTTGGAATATCATGTGGAAAACTATTAATAAACTATGGGCGTTTTTCCAGCGTTACCTCAATATCTTTCTCCTCACCTTTGTGTAAGATTTTTAATGTAACTTTATCACTAATGTTTTTTTGGCTAATATATGAGGATAATGATGTATTTTCATCTAATTTTTTACCATCTATTTCTAAAATAATATCATTGGTTTGGATACCGGCTTTATCAGCCGGTGAACCAGGAATCACTGCTAATTCATCATTAGCTGAACTAGTTACTAATACTCCATAATTAACGCTGAGCTGATTTTTTTCTTGCACACTATCGTTAATTTCTAGATAACGCACCCCTAAATATGGTCGCTCGATAGTGCCGGTGGTTTTTACCGAATCTACAACTGAACTGATTAAATTAGCTGGTAAGGCAAACCCAATATTTTGTGCTGTTTGCGAACCAGCTACCGCCGAATTCATACCAATCACCTCCCCTTTTAAATTCAGTAGCGGCCCACCGGAATTACCTTGATTAATAGCCGCATCCGTTTGAATTACGTTTTCTAATTGTTCGGTAGTCTGTCCCATGCTATCACCGGCTTCAATAGAACGCGCTAAACCAGAAATTACTCCAACGGATACTGAATTGTTAAATTCTAATAACGGGTTACCAATCGCAATAACACTTTGCCCAACCTGTAACTGTTCCGAATTACCGAAGGTTAAAAACGGTAAATTAGTAGTTTCAATTTTTAATACGGCAATATCATTACTAGGATCACGTGCCACCACTTTGGCCGGATACTTTTGTTTATCACTGGTATACACCGTAAAATCAGCATCGCTAGCAATATCCACTACGTGTTTATTAGTAACAATATAGCCATCGGCTGATACGATAAACCCTGAACCACCACCAATTTCTTGCTGTTCTGTATTAGTATTGTTATTTGTATTTGGTGTTTGTGTATCATCTTTTGTATCATATTGTTGGCCAAAAAATGGATCAATGCCAAATAAATCCTGTAATGGTGAGCGATAATTACGCTCTAATAAAGGCTCAAATTTTGGCACGTCTTGTGTAGCAATAATCGATACTACCGCTGGATTGGTTTTTTTTACCACATCTACTACTATGGCTTCTTGTTGCGAAGCTAGATTACTTAAATTTGTTGTATTGTTATTTGTAGTTTGTTCTGTAACACTGGTTTTACCTGATTTATTCAACAATGAAGCTACTAAATCTGGCTTTAATAGCATTGCTGATACTAACCCGCCAATGAGCAATCCACTAACTAATATACTGGATACTAAACTAATGATAATAGTAAGAATGGTTTGTTTTGTTGTTGTAGTCATATATTATATTTTACAATAATTAAAAATATTCACCAAATTACTTTTCATGTAATTTTCATAATAACAAAATGCCTACCTCATCCCCGACCCTTCTCCTAAACAGGAGAAGGGAGAAATTAAAATTCCCCCTCTCCTTTGAGGAGAGGGGGCTAGGGGGTGAGGTAAGTTGTTATTTAAGCGAAATGCGCAAAAGCACGGTTGGATTCGGCCATGCGGTGCACGTCTTGCTTCTTTTTAATGGCATCACCTTGTTCTTGAGCAGCATCCATTAACTCCTGCGCTAACTTTTCCGCCATTGGTTTGCCTTTACGAGACCGCGCCGCGCCAATAATCCAACGAGAGGCTAAATTAAATCGACGTTCACCTCTTACTTCAATTGGCACTTGATAATTGGCGCCACCAATGCGGCGAGCTTTTACTTCCACTAATGGAGATACATTACGAATAGCTTTATCAAATACATCTACCCCTTTTTCGCCTTTGTCACCATTTTTTTTCTCAATTACAGCAAAAGCCCCGTACACTACTTTTTGCGCAACGGTTTTTTTACCACCGTGCATAATATAATTAATAAATTTAGCCACGGCGGTGCTATTGTATTGTGGATCTGGCGCTATAGAACGCTTTTTAGCTTGTTTTCCTCTCATAATTATTTCTTAGCTGATTTATCTTTTTTAACTCCGTATACTGAACGGCCGACTTTGCGCCCCTCTACTCCGGCGGTATCGTATACACCGCGTACAATATGATAACGCACACCAGGCAAATCATGTACTCTACCACCCCGAATTAATACAATGGAGTGTTCTTGTAAATTATGGCCTTCACCGGGAATATAAGCGGTAACTTCCATACCATTGGATAAACGAACCCGAGCAATTTTCCGCAACGCTGAGTTTGGTTTTTTTGGAGTAGTAGTAGTTACCTTAGTGCATACACCACGCTTTAATGGGTTACCTTTAGCCATGGCTTTGCGCCGACGCTTTAAAGCATTAAAATTGGTTAGTAATGCTGGAACTTTAGATTTAGTAGAAACTTTCCGGCGTGGTTTTCGAATTAACTGTTGAATTGTTGGCATAAGTGGTGCTTACTATAGCAAATTAAGAAAATGTGTCAATACTTAGATTATTTAAAGCTTAAATTAAACCAAATAAAGTGTATAATAATACTAAAATATGTGCAATAATAGCGCTTAATGCCTTTTCCCCAACTAATAAAATACCTAATAAAATCCAGGGTCCATAAAACTCTAATTTTAGAATAGTAGCCTGATGTTTGGCGCCTAAAAACGTATATAAAATTTTAGATCCGTCTAATGGCGGCACAGGAATTAAATTAAACACAAATAACATTACATTTAACTGTACCACAAACATTAAAAATATTTCTAATAAATTACCGGCCTGTAACCAATTAATAATATCATAAAAACCTAATATTTTATAAGCCGTTAACGCTATCACTACCATGATTAAATTAGATAACGGTCCAGCCACACTTACTAGAGCACTGCCCCATTTTTTATATTTTAAATTATATGGATTAAACGGCGTTGGTTTTCCCCAACCAAATCCAATAAAAACTAGCAACACCAAGCCTAGCCAATCGATATGTGCCAATGGATTCATGGTTAGCCGGCCAGACGCCTGCGCTGTATCATCACCTTGCCAATAAGCGGCCAACGCGTGTGCAAATTCGTGCCAACCAATGGCTAATATAACCGCTAATAACCACGGTAATATCAGTAACGGATTAATATTCAGTAATTGAAATAACATGGTTGGGGTTGCTTATTCCAAATCGAAAGTTACATCGCCCAATACTTTACATTGGCAAGTTAAACGCTGATTAGCGTTGCCACCTAATGTTTGCAACGTTTCTTTTTCTTGCTCGGTGATTGGTGAAAGATTTTCGGCACCAGACTTAACCGTAACCATACACGTTCCACAAATGCCATTTTCACAACCAAACGGAATGGATAAATCATTTTCATGGGCAATTTCTTTAAGTGATTTTCCAACAGCTACTTCTACCGTTTTGTTATCGGATAAATACGTAACTTTAGGCATAAACAATAAAATTAAATTAGCAACTTAATTAACTAATACATCTTACACTAAAATCCCTTTCTTAAAAAGAAAGGGGGTATTAGTTAGCTCTACACTCCACGTCGTAACCCACTCCCCTCTTAAAATTAAGTGGGTGCTCGCAACTGGATGCCACGGCACACAGTAATTAAAGCTCCCGGGGAAAAATGGCTTGTCGAAAGTGGTTAAGCGTAGATAATAGAGCTACTAGCATTATAGCACAATTATTTTTTTGTCACCAGCAATAATAACAGCTCTACCATTTTTACCATGTCCGCAATATACACATGTTCTTCGATAGTATGAGGATGATGTACACCAATACCAATGTCAAACGCTTTAATACCTCGCGTCATCATAATATTAGCATCTGAAGCGCCATTAGTTTGCCGTAATCTAGCTGGAATATGCACTTGTTTCATGAGCATCATTAGACGCAACAAATCTGGATCGTGTTCTGAAATTTGATACCCTTCTAAAATAAGCTTGTTTTGCAACGATAACAATCCACCAAAATGTTCCGCCGCATCGCGCAACATTTTTTCCATGTGTTCTAGCTGTTCTTCTAAACGCTGTTTTAAAAAACCACGTACTTCTCCTTCCAAAATAACCTGTGGTGGTATTACGTTACGATTTTTTCCACCGGTAATAATACCAATATTAGCTGTAGTTCTGGCATCTACTTTGCCTAATTTCATTTTTGCTATGGCTAGCGCCGCTATTTGAATGGCGCTAATTCCACGCTCTGGCTCTACACCAGAATGGGCTGCTTTGCCAATTACCTCCACCACAATATCGGCAATATATGGGCTAGATACATCAATTTCACCAATTCTAGCACCATCTAACACAATCGCTACCGGTGCCTTTATTTTTGAAAAATCAACCTCTTTTACCCCTTGGGCAAATTGCTCTTCACACACTGAACAAATTATTTCTATCGGTCGATGCGTAATTTTTTGTTCCTGTAAAATTCTTAATAATTCTACAATATACGCGAGCGCTACTTTATCATCAGCACCTAAAATAGTGGTACCGTCACTCATAATTACATCACCCCGCACTACCGGTTGAATGTTTACACCCGGATGAATGGTATCTAAATGCGCGGAAATTAAAATAGGATCCGCCTCACTAAAAGCTCCCGTGCCATCTATTTTAGCAATCACGTTTTCGCGTTGATCGATGCGCACCTTAGCCCCAGCTTGGACTAATAGCTCGCGCATCCGTTCGGCCATTACCCGTTCTTCACCGGATGGACTAGCGATTTTAGCTAGTTCAATAAAATTTTTAATTAGCCGATTAGTATTTACTTTAGAAAGCGTAGCCACTTTGGTTTGTTGTTCTAAAACTGATTGATCTAACACATAACGATCCACCGCTCGTTTTAATAACAAAAATAACTGCTCAGCCGATGTGGCTGTGTGCGCAATACAAATAGCGCCAAATTTACCATATTTTTTTAACGGCCCCAATAAATGCAAGGTTACTCCCACATTGGTAGCTGGATCGTAGGCTAAGCCACTATGCTGCACTAACTTAATTAATTGTTCTGGCTCTAATTTTTTATACTGATTAGACACAATATTATCATACGCACAATAATAAATCGGCTGTTTTTGCTTATCACATAATTGCCCGGTAGCATCTTGCCGACCATTACTTAATAACTGCACTGTTCGAAATGGATGCGTGGTACCGCCTTTGCGTAAATTAATTTCCACTGGAAATGCCCGCCACCGCTTATGTTGTTCTACCGCAATAAAATCTATACCAAATGGCCCAATCACCTCTTGTTTGGCCATTTGCTGGCCAATTAACTTAGCCTGGCGCAATATTTCAGCGTGTACAATATCACGCGCTGGAAAACGCGCTCCTAAATATAACTGTTTAGTAACTGCGTCTAAAATTTGCTCGTGAGTTGAAACCAATTCCACGGTTTTATTTGGCAACACCAGCACTTGTACACTAGGCGATAATACTTCATCGCCTATTAACCAAGCTTCTACAATACCGCCGAGCTGAAAAAACTTGGCCAAATAATTTGTAATCGTTTCAGTGTTATCATTTGGTCGTAAATGTTTTTTAATATACTGCTCGGTGGCTACTTGGCCGCGCGGCCATTTTTTTACTGTTAACATGGCATTGCCTACTCCAGAAAAACTATAATTATATTTTAAAACAACTTGTTCAGTTTTGGCATATTGTTTTTTAATATTTTGTATAGCCAAAATTAATTGATTAAAATTATAGATATTTTCACGGCCGACTGGTATAGCTAATTTAGCTTGTTTAAAAATGGCTCGGCTACCAGATTTTGAACCCAATACCAATAAATCTGGATCGGAAGCAAATAGTGGAATATTTAATTTTACGGCCAGTGCTTTTTCTGAAGCTGATACATTAAAACACCGAATCACGGCTAGTTTTTTATCGGTAATATGTTGCAAAATTTGGTTACATAAGCGCTGAGACCGTAATACTTTTTCGGTTAACGTCCGGTGCGTTTTGGCGTTGCCCACATACACATGCTGCCAATGTTGTTTCATGCTGTTACGCTCTGATTTATTACTGCTAAACAAATCAAAATAATAATCTAAAATTACCGGATCAATTTGCCGAGAACTTACAAAAATAATCTTAGTTTGTGGATCTCGTAAATACCCAATAAAATAAAGCAGCCGCTCTTCGTAATATTCTGCGCCTTTTAACTTAGCAATTTCCTGAGGATCCAATGAAAAACCTGGCAAAATAATCATGGTACGAGCTCGCTGCGTATGCTCCGCCACTAAATAAGATTGGCGCTGTAATTGTTGTTGTAATTTTTTAAATGATTGTGTTGTGGTCATACTACCTCACCCCCTAGCCCCCTCTCCTCAAAGGAGAGGGGGAAAATTAATGCTTTTATTAATAATTGATTATTTATAAGATTAACATAATTACCTGTATTTGGCCAAAAATGGTGCTGTTTATTTTTTTTAAAAAAATGAGGACGAGTAGCATCGCGTTAAGCGAACTACTCGTCCTCTAACTAAATCCCTGGGTATCGATCCCTCAACGGGATCACCGGAACGGATTTGGCCGAGGTCGTGGCCGAGGTCGTGGCCGAGGTCGTGGCCGAGGTCGTGGCCGAGGTCGTGGCCGAGGTCGTGGCCGAGGTCGTGGCCGTGCGATTATACCGCACGGCCCTTTCCTCTTCCGAAATGCTTTTCAAAAAATCTTTTCCTCCCCACATATCTAGCCTCCTATCTATGCGGGAGATTATCACCCCTTCTCTAGTGAATTCCAGAGATTAGGGGTAGCAAAATAAATTAATCAAGCATGATAAACTTATTTTCTTACCCCGAATCTCTGAGAATATAATGTAAAGATCGATGCTAATTTTGAAAAGAACAAAAACTTACTTTTCCTTTTATATTATTATTAAAAATGAAGCCAGTTGAAAAGTATGATAACGTAATATTTAGCCTAATTGGTTAAGAAATAGAAGAGGGTGGAGAGCAGGCACGAGTAATGATTGTGAAATCATACCCGTGCCTGTCTCCGAAAAAACGAGCGGACTCCTTATAGGGGGCAATCGGCCATCGACTGCGCTTCGAGTTGTAGCCTAAGCTCCTTTACCGCTACAGCACATTCACGATAGCTCGGTGTATACCGAGCATCGTCATGCGAAATACCATGAAGACACGCTGAGGACATAGTCCTCAGCTCAAAAAAATTACCAGATAATTCGTTAATTTTTTTTTGCAAATCCGTGTCCATAGAGACCTCCTAAAAGATAACGTTTTTTTCACCACTCTCGCTGTGTAGTGACCTTCCACCCTAACCCTCCCTCCTGCAAGAGGGAGGGAATAATTAATTAATTTTCCCCCTGCCTTGCAGGGAAGGGGGTCAGGGGGAAGGGTCAAATCAACACACAGCGAGAGTGGTGAATTGTAAAGAGCCTGTATAAACAAAAACGCCACCGGTAAGGTGGCTAGAGTGCTGCAAGATTTCGCGTGCAACAACTACCTAACCACCAGGTGGCTAATAATAATGTTGCTAATGATTACGCGGGTATGTTGCATGTGAAAGTATTGTACTGCTTGTAAAAAAAGTGTCAAATTGCTCCACCGAGCTTCTGTTGATAAGTGTATTATCAACAGAAGAAGGTGGGTAACGTAAGCGAAAAGATGAAGACGGGATACCCAGCGTTGAACAGTCTTGCGACCACTCATCACACATGGAGCCTGCCTCCACATCCTCCTGGCCTATTACAGCCTAGCTTCATCGCTTCTGCGACGAAGATCCCTCCCACCCTTTTCTTGAGCCCCGCTGTCCTCTTCTTCCTGGATCTTGTCCAGAGCACGTACTAACTGCTCGTCGGATGAGCAGCTGTCCAGGAGTCCCTCTATCTGGCTGGACCTCCATGGAAAAACATCCTCTAGCTTCCGTGCCCTTGCTTCTGTACTTCGTTCAAATCCTGGCATACTAACCACCTCTAACAGCGGCCGCAGAGGCGGCCTGGGGAGTCTCAGCTCATACCACGAGCCGGGAATGGAACAGATATTATAGTTTTTGTAGAGACGCCCCGGCGGGGCGTCTCTACCGGTTGATAATATCTTTTCCATTCCCGGCTTCATGTTTTAATACATTAAAACGAAGCTTAAAAACGTGAGTGCTTACGTTACCTAGTTGTAAAGAGCTAGTTGAGGAGTGTTCTACCCCACCCTTCATCCCTCCCCTAATAGGGGAGGGACAGAGGGAGAGGTAGAAAAAATCCGCCTAGTTTGGCGGATTGGGACTTGTTTTGGTTTTCAGGTTAACTTAGGCTAGTGGGCAGGGTTTAGTCTCAATCCGCGTTGTGTATAATAATTAATAACAAAACAACGTGGGGTGTGTTTTAACACGGATACGAGGCTAAAATTGTGAGCTTGGGAGTGATTCATAACTTTGCTTTGTGGCCATTATAACTGGCTCAAAAAAAACGTCAAATAGATTTATCATATTTTTGGCTAGATCTGTGGATAACTGGTTTATCCACGAGAAATAGTGTAAAATATTACTATGTTATATCTCTTCAACACTCTAACTCGTAAGAAGGAATTATTTAAACCGCTCCACGAACATAAAGTGGGTTTATATACTTGCGGGCCAACGGTTTATCATTATGCTCATATTGGAAATTTGCGCACATATTTATTTGAAGATGTTTTAAAGCGCACTTTGGAACTAGCTGGTTATACAGTTAACCATGTTATGAACATTACCGATGTTGGCCACTTAACTGACGATGCCGATAGCGGCGAAGATAAAATGGAACAAGGCGCTCAACGTGAAAAAAAATCAGTTTGGGATATTGCTAAATTTTATACGGAAGCGTTCCAACAAGATTTGCACGATTTGAATATTCAGCCGCCGACTATTTGGTGCAAAGCTACCGATCATATTAAAGAACAAATTGATTTAATAAAAAAACTAGAACAAAACGGTTTTACGTATAAAACTAGTGACGGGATTTATTTTGATACTAGTAAATTATCTGATTACGGTAAACTAGCAAAACTTGATATTAAATGTTTGCAAGCCGGTGCTCGCATTGAGACCGGCGAAAAAAAACACGCTACCGATTTTGCCTTATGGAAATTTAGCCCTTCGACAAGCTCAGGGCAGCCTAAACGGCTGATGGAATGGGAATCACCGTGGGAAACAGGTTTTCCTGGCTGGCACATTGAATGTTCGGCCATGAGTATTAAATACTTAGGCGAGCATTTTGATATTCACTGCGGTGGAATTGATCATGTTCCAGTACACCATACTAATGAAATTGCCCAAAATGAAGGTGCGTTACATCATGTAACGGTTAATTATTGGTTACATGGTGAATTTTTGCTTACCAACGCTGAACGCATGGGAAAATCCAAGGGCAATTTTTTAACGATAAGCCTGTTAAAAGAAAAAGGTTATGACCCGCTCGCCTATCGCTATTTTTGTTTAGGTGCGCATTACCGCGCTAAATTAAATTTTACGTTCGAAGCATTAACAGGCGCTAGTAACGCATTAAATAATTTACGCGCCATGATTGTGGATTATGAATACGATGAAGCTACCGAAATTGATACGGAAACCATGGAACGCTTTACCATGGCAGTAAATAACGATTTAGATACTCCCAAAGCGTTGGCTGTTATGTGGAATATGTTGCACTCACATTTAGATAGCGGAAAAAAATTAGCTACGTTATTTGCCATGGATAAAATATTAGGTTTACATTTAGAAGGTTATTATCACGAAGCGATTAGTGCCGCCGCTAATGTGCCGCCGGAAATTACTCAACTAGTAGAAGAACGCGAAATTGCACGGGACGCCAAACAATGGGAGGTAGCGGATATGTTACGAAGAAAAATTGAAAGTAAGGGTTATCAAATAGAAGATACACTTAATGGACCAAAAATACTACCTCATCCCCAACCCTTCTCCTCTAAGGAGAAGGGAGAATTAAGTTCGCATTATTCCCCCTCTCCTCAGAGGAGAGGGGGGTAGGGGGTGAGGTAGGCCATTATGAACCCTTGGACACAATTACCAAAACCACTCATTTACCTGGCGCCGATGAGCGGCGTAACCGATAAACCGTATCGTTTAATAATGAAACGGTTTGCTTCGGATATTCTGTTTCCGGAATTTGTTTCCATTGATGCCATTCACCATTGCCCTACAGGCAAAACCGCTCGCCTACTAGATTATGATGCTAATGAACACCCTATTATCGCGCAGTTATTTGGTTCCAAACCGGATTATTTTTTTGCAGCGGCTAAACACATTAAACAATTAGGTTTTGACGGAGTTGATATTAATTTTGGTTGCCCGGCGCCGAAAGTGGCTAGAAGCGGCGGCGGCTGTAGCTTGTTGCGCGATTTGGGATTATGCAAAGAAATTATTCAAGCGGTACTTGCCGCCGTTGGTTCTGAATTTCCAGTATCTGTAAAAACTAGAAAAAGCTACAAAACTACTCACGTAAGAGATTTTTGTAACGTAATTTCCGAGTTACCACTCAGTGCTATTACCATTCACGGCCGCCCATTTGAAAAACCTTACGAAGGCCAGGCAGATTTAGATTGCATTAAAGAAGCTAAATCACTAGTTCCCTTTTTAGTGATTGCCTCCGGTAACGGCCACACTCCCGAAGCCGCTAAAGCCACCCTAGATTATACTGGTTGCGATGGTATCGCGGTAGCCAGAGGCAGTTTTGGCAAACCCTGGTTAATAAAACAAATTAAAGATTATCTGCAAACTGGCATCTACCATGTACCAACACAAGATGAAATTTTAAATACTATGCTGGAACATGCGCGATTATTGGAACAATCCGTACGAACGCGATATATCGCGTTCCCACAAAAAAGATTCCTACAAAAAAAGAGAAAGAAAAAATCCAATTACAATCCCTTCAATGAAATTAGAAAAATTTTAAGCTGGTACATTCGCGGTATTCCTAATGCCGCACATTATAGAGCACAGTTGGTAAGGGTGAATACGTTAGAAGAAGTTGAGATAATTATACGAGAAATACAGGCCTCCCTCCCTACCCCTCCCTCCTAAAGGCGGGAGGGAATAATTCCCCCTTTAGGGGGTTAGGGGGCTATCGTTCATAAACGCTATCCTGTTCTAACGGCGTAGTAGGAATATGTTTAGTACGTTCTGGGCAAAGCTTACTGGCTTCTTCTACCATGCGTAGAGCAATATTCCAATAGGATAAGTGCCGGCCTTTGCCGGTGCGTAATTTGCCAATATAATCCAGCTCATTCCAGCCCATTTTTAACAAAAATCTATTTTTACAACCCAGCGGCATAGCGTATACCCCGGCTTCATGGTTAATTTTGTCTAGTTTTTTACCAGTGGCACAAATAGCATCCATAGCTACTTGATACGGATACAAGTTACCGTACCGTTCTATTTCCGGGTGCCAGGTATAGCCATGTTCATAAGTATAATCTTGGCGCACTTGTACCGTGCGACGGTGACGGTGCATATCACGAAACGAGCCAATGTCCATTAAAATATCAAAGGTTAAGCTGTGGGTATCAAGTGCCCGAGATAATTCATCGTGCCGGGTGCGCCGTTTGGTGCCAACTTCATACACTTCCGCCAATTTTTTACGGTTCCAACTATTCACTTGTTGAGAAATTTGGCCGTAAGAATAATGAGTTACGCCGTATAATAATGTGGTAACAGCCTCTACCAATGGCTCTTGATTTTGATAGACTACTACATCGTTACTGGAATCAATGTTTTTAATTTTCAAATATTCTCGCGCTACTTGCTGTAAATCTTTTTTCGTTTCAATTAAATATTTAATTGGAGCCGTATATTTTACTAAAGATGGTACTGGTGCAGTGGTTTTTAAAATGCGTTTTAAACGTTTCACGTTGGTAGAAACGTTCGTTATATCTTTTAATAACGTATTTATTTCTTTAGTAAACGGATTAAAGCTGGGGGTATTGCAGGCAGTTTTTAAATCCGCGGCTACTTCGCGTACTTCGCTGTATTCATTTGATAATAACCGGGAAATCATTTTTTCCAACGTGCGGCCAGAAGTAATTTGGCCAACACTGGTATACGAACCGAGTGGTAACATGTATCTAGTCATATCAAATGCCCGAGCGCGTGTGGCCGCTTTGTAAGCTCCTTCCGGATAGTTATTTGGTAACGGATTAGCAACGCGCACGGCTTCAAGCAATTCTTTATATTGGGTTTCGTATTCTGCCATTTGGTATTTAATGGCTGTTTGAAACGATTTTAATAATTGCGGCTTATGTTTAATTACTGTAGGAATGTGTACCCCTTCTAAAGAAAATTTCTGGTAACGAGTAGAGCGTTCTTGCCCATCCCATACCGGCTCGTCTACTACTTCAATAGCCGCCACCATAGAAATATTTTCTAGCGCCATGGCTACATGTGCCAAATCGGCAATTGAAGCATGCCCATACTGAAAATAAAACACTTCAAAAAATTTCTTCATGGCTTCACTGCCTTTCAGAATTTTTTCAGACATTTCAGTGAACGTGTCTTTAGCCGGGGCGGCTGATCGGCTGTAGCGCGCTAAACCATAAGCCGTGGCTTCTGGCGGTAAGGCTAGACCACTTAAAGAGTAAATTTTACGTTTAATTATTGCCATACAATTCGGACCTCAACCCCCCTTCCCCTTCTCCTCAGAGGAGAAGGGGTGCCCGAAGGGCGGGGATGAGGTAGGTTGTTAATAATCCCTTAATTTTCTCATGCCCACATGCTGCTGAATTTTATCTAAGGCCTTGGCTTCAATTTGTCGAATCCGTTCACGAGTTACCCCAAACTCTTGACCAACTTCTTCTAAAGTATGGGCTACCCCATCCACTAAGCCAAAACGCATTTCTAAAATTTTCTGTTCGCGTGGTGGCAAATCTTTAATAATATCAATCACATGATCTTTTAGTAGTTGCAACGAAGCCGAGCGATCGGGCGACATGGTTTTTTGATCTTCAATAAAATCACCTAAAGTGGAATCTTCCGATTCATCATCTCCTACCGAAGTTTCTAGGGAAACTGTTTCTTGAGAAATTTTTATAATATTCAGTACCTTGCCGATTTCTTCGCCCATTTCGGCGGCAATTTCTTCCGGCAATGGTTCACGGCCTAAAATCTGCACTAAAGCCCGTTCAATTTGCTGAAACTTATTAATAGTTTCCACCATGTGCACCGGAATACGAATGGTGCGCGATTGATCGGCTAATGACCTGGTAATAGCTTGCCGAATCCACCAAGTGGCATAAGTAGAAAATTTATAGCCTTTGCGATAATCAAATTTTTCTACAGCCCGATGCAACCCAATATTGCCCTCTTGAATTAAATCTAATAATGATAAGGAACGCCCAGTAAATTTTTTGGCAATACTAACTACTAAGCGCAAGTTAGCTTCTAATAATTTGCGCTTGGCTTCTAAATTACCGGCTTCTTTTAATTTAGCTAAACGCACTTCCTCTTCGGTGTTTAACAACGGCACTTTACCAATTTCCCGCAAATACATTTGAATGGAATCGCTGGAAATATCGGATAAATCCATGGCCGCTTTGCCGGCTTTTTCTTTATTAGCATCATAAATGCCGGCTTTTTTTAAATCTAAGCCTAGAATACCACCATCGGTTTCTACAATTTGAATACCCCGTTTTTCCACCTGCAACAACCATTGCTCAAAATCAGTAATATAATCTTCTAAGTTAGCAAATATATAAATTAATTCAGTTTCGGTTAAAAAATTACGTGAAGCACCTTTTTTAATTAAGCGCTCCGCTTCTAATTGCGGAAAAATAGTTTTAATATAATTTTCTGGCAATTCGCGCACTAAAGCCGGAATATGTTTCGCTACTATTGGCGCTTTTGTTTTTACATGAACTGCTGTAACGCTTTTTGGCTTGGCCAGATGTTTTTTACTGGCCAGTTTGGTAGCTTTTTTAGCAGAGCTGGTTTTGGTTGCTTTTACTGGCTTGGTCTTTTTTTTCATGATCTGTTTTTTAGTGGGCATACGGCTAGGCTAATGTGCTTTAGATAACTGGCTACGTTCGTTATTTAAATTAGTAACTGTATTAATTAATTGATTAATCAAATCAGTATCGTGTTCTTGTTCGGCTTGTTTTAATTGCCACTCCAACTGTTGTGAGCGCCGCTTAATATCTAGTTTGTGCAACTCGTTAATACCTTGAATTAATTCTCGCTGTACTGCATCTGGCGCGGCAATAGCCGTTAAATCTGCATACAACAACTCCAGGGAGTGCAATAACTCCGCCTGGTGCGGATAAACCGTTAAATAAGCTGTGAGATTAAATTCACCGGTGTTATTATAATAAATAAGCATTTGTTTGTAAACCTCTTGCCAGTTGGCCTCTTGAATAAATTCTGGCTGTAAATATTGCACGGCGTATTCCCAAGTGCCCGGCTGGCTAATAATAATGGCTAGCACTTGCTGGGCTAATAAGCCGGAACGATTTTTTGGCAAAACTAGCGCTTGGGCAGGCACTATAGTATTAGCTGTTGTTGAATTAGTGTTAGCTAGTTTTTTTGTTGTTACCGTATTTAATTTAGTTTGAATAATTGTTTCATCTACCTGCACTAAATTAGCCAACTTTTGCACATAATGAGATCGCTCTACCGGATCGTTAATAATGCGCAACACCGGAATTAATTGTTGCACGGCCTTTTTTTTATGATCGGCTTGGGTTAAATCTAATGGTTTGGTAATACTGACAAAGAAAAAATCAAGCACATGCTTGGCTTCGCGAATGGCCGTTCTAAAAATTGCCGGATCTTTTTTAATACATTCATCTGGATCTTTAAATTCTGGTGGCAACTGAATTACTTTTACGTTCATATCATATTTTAACGCCACGGCAATACTACGCTGTGCCGCCTGCAAGCCGGCTTTATCCATATCGAACGCTAGCAACAAATTAGGCGAATAGCGTTTTAATAATTGAATTTGTGCTTCGGTAAATGCCGTGCCAGAAACGGCTACCGTGTTCGTAAAACCCGCTTGATGCGCCGTAATCACATCCATGTTCCCCTCTACTACAATGGTGGCGTTTA
>Ga0172379_10002782_pt1 | contig 29778 bp, 21 predicted proteins | sample GrowelOW334metaG_FD_119756 | JGI IMG/M metagenome (GOLD analysis project Ga0172379, IMG submission 119756) | Groundwater microbial communities from an aquifer near a municipal landfill in Southern Ontario, Canada - Groundwater well OW334 metaG | ecosystem: Environmental > Aquatic > Deep...
CTAAAAAGGTAAATCAAATAATTGAATGAACAACAATCGAACCGCTGACCTTCCCGCTGCGAAGCAGCGGGACGCTCTCCCAGCTGAGCTAACGGCCCTAAAAAGGTAAATCAAATAATTGAACGAACAACAAACGAACCGCTGACCTTCCCGCTGCTTCGCAGCGGGACGCTCTCCCAGTCCCGAAGGACTCCTTCGAGGATCCCTTAGGGGCTGAGCTAACGGTCCGTTGAATGACTAAATAAATATATGAAACAAATTGAACAAAGAAAATAAATTCTTTATACTCTGAGTAAATATTTGGGGTCACAATGTTGAGATCCATTCCGATCATTACACTCTCTTCTTCGAAAATTCCCTTCGTTTTGCCGTTTACTGTTTCGCGGTTTTTTGAATTCCACATCAGCCGATATTCTCGCATCAAATATCATCTTGATGAGACGCTGCTGGAATCATCCGGGAATGTTCTTTTTCCAAATTTCCGTGCAGTCCGTGAACTCTCTCATTCCATCAACACCATCCGCGGAGTTTCAGGGAATGCGGAAAAAGAGGTACGTGCGGGATTTCTGAATGCAGTCGGATTGATCGATGAGATCGGACATTTCCTCATACGGATCTATGATGAGCAAGAAAATCCCGGCGTGATGAAACGAGCTTACAAGCATCTGGAAACTGTCGTTGGTCGGGAGACGTTGGAAAAAACATTACTTCAGTTTATCAAGGAATTTCCACCGAAGTCTGTGTACAAAAGCCTGCAAACCGAAAGAGCATATTTTGACTCTGTTACATCGAATCGATTACACAAGGAGATCGCCCTTGAAGAGATGATGATGCTTCACCTTTCCAATATTAATCCCGCGAATAAAAAGATTGTGGAACTGTTCGACGATACGACGCTGGTTGCGAAAACGAAATATATTGCACTCATCAAGGAGTTGGAGCAATTCTTCGTAAATGAAAAACCGTTCGGTCCGGACAATCAACCGCTGCTGGATGCATTGAAGCGCCCGATTCTGGAACATCCTGAAAATATTGAGGCGCAATTGGGATTTCTGAAGGAACGATGGGGGATTATCCTTACATCCAAATTTATTGAACGGATCAGCAGCAGTTTTGAATTTTCCAAAGAAGAGGAGAAGTTCATCTGGCACACCTTCAATCAGTTCGGAGGAAAGCCCAATATTGAAACGTTCGTACCAGAGTACAAAAAACAGCAACATCTCACACCCGAAGAGCGCAAAGAACTGCTCCGCCGCGGTTTGATCAAACCGGAAGATTATGTGTATGCAGAGCCGGAACATTTCACTCCGGACATTGAATGGATGCCGAATGTTGTGCTGATAGCCAAGAATACCTACGTGTGGCTCGATCAGCTGTCAAAAAAATATCAACGGGAAATTAAACGTCTTGATCAAATTCCGGATGAAGAACTGGATCAGCTGGCGCGCTGGAATTTTACCAGTCTCTGGCTTATCGGTGTATGGGAACGGAGCGTTGCGTCAAAACGGATAAAGCAGATCACGGGAAACCTAGACGCTGTCTCCTCTGCATATTCATTGTATGACTATGAGATCGCGCATGACATCGGCGGGGAAGAGGCGTTTCAGAATTTGAACCGGCGCTGCTGGCAGCGGGGGATCCGTCTGGCAGGCGACATGGTACCGAACCATATGGGATTGTACTCGAAATGGGTGATTGAACATCCGGAATTTTTCATCCAATCCGAACATCCGCCGTATCCGGGGTATCGTTTCACTGGTGAGAATTTATCCCACGATCAGAATATCGAACTGCGAATAGAGGATGGATATTGGGGTCGCAGCGATGCCGCCGTGGTCTTCCAGCGCATCGACCGACGCAGCGGTGAAGTCCGTTATTTCTATCACGGCAATGACGGGACCAGCATGCCATGGAACGATACGGCACAATTGAATTTGCTTCGCGCCGACGTTCGGGAAGCGGTCATTCAGAGCATCTTCCATGTCGCCCGAAAGTTTTCCGTTATCCGGTTCGACGCGGCAATGACGCTTGCAAAAAAACACTTTCAGCGGTTGTGGTATCCCATGCCTGGAACATCGGGCGTGCCGTCTCGGCAAGATAATAGTTTATCCCGTGCGGAATTCGATACTATGTTTCCCAATGAGTTCTGGCGAGAAGTGGTTGATCGGTTCAATGCGGAAATGCCGCAGACGCTTCTTCTTGCCGAAGCATTCTGGTTGATGGAAGGTTATTTTGTCCGGACACTGGGAATGCACAGGGTGTATAACAGTGCCTTCATGCACATGCTGATGAAGGAGGAGAACCAGAAATTCCGTGCGATGATCAAGAATACGCTGGAATTCAATCCGGAAATCCTGAAACGGTATGTCAATTTTATGAGCAATCCGGATGAGCAAACTGCCGTTGAACAGTTCGGAAAAGATGATAAGTATTTCGGCGTTGCCACGCTGATGATTACATTGCCGGGATTGCCGATGTTCGCCCATGGACAGATTGAAGGGTACAAAGAAAAGTACGGCATGGAGTATCAGCGTGCATACTATAGCGAAACACCCGACGAATGGCTGATTCGCCGGCATGAGCACGAAATCTTTCCGCTTACCCAAAAGCGGTTTTTGTTCAGTCAGGTGAAGGATTTTGAATTTTACGATTTTCTTGATGACCGCGGGCATGTGAACGAAAATGTGATTGCATACTCTAATCGGGCAGGAACTGAACGGGCAGTAATTTTCTTCCATAATAAATTTGCGGAGTGCAAAGGATACATTAAGCATTCGCTTCCGAAAGCGACGAATGATCAAGGGGGTGTCCGATCCGTAATCCTGGGTCAATCGCTGCAGCTGCAATATTCGGACAATGTCTTCTACCGGTTCCGAAACCGGACATCGGATCTTGATTATCTGCAATCGGGAAAGGAATTGTGCGACCGGGGGATTGCAGTGAGTCTTCGCGCCTTCGAATATGCAGTCTTCACAGATTTTCAGGAGATAAAAGACGAAACCGGTGTATTCAGTACAATTGCACATCGGTTGAAGGGAAGAGGGTCGAGCAATCTCGATGCGCTCTTAAGGGAAGTACGGCTTCAACCGTTTCACCAACAGGTGGAAAAGACATTCAGGAATTTTTCTTATGAACGATTTGCCGCCGAATATGCAAATATGTTTATAGAACTTGGAAAACAATTCCAGATCCCTGTCGAGTCCGAAACCTTGAGGAAATCTCTTTCAGAATACTGGCAAAGAGTGCAACAGTATTATACGGCTGCCGATCTTCAACAAAAGATCATTAAAAAGAATGTGCCGAAGGATCAATCCGCGTTCAAGAACATCATCTGGCCGCTGTATGCAGCGCTCTATAAAATGATATTTGATTGCGGAACTGCTTTGTTACTCAAAGGGTCAATTCGTCAACAATCGGATGTATTTTCCTATCTTCAATTGGATAGTGTCGTTAAAAATGTCCTGTTGGAAAATGGCGAACAATATGCTACAGCAGAAAACGTGATGCTGATATTAAAAAATACCCTGCGGCATCATCACAGCGTCATCGAAACCGCGGTCGACCTTTCGTCTATCGTAGAAATTATTTTAAGTGATTACGAAACGGCGAATTATCTCGGTGTAAATCAATACAATGATATTTGGTACTATAAGAAAGAACAGTTTGAGTCCTTAATGCAGTGGTTGGTGGGACTCCGATCGATTTTTGCGCAACTGCAGCCTGCAACCGAAACCGCGGCCAAATTTGATGTTCAGGGAGACATCCAACGGCTCTATAATGCTAGCCGTGAATCGGGATATCAGGTTGAAAAGCTCAAGGAACTGATACTGACGGCACCGGCAGTGAAAAAAGTGCCAAAAAAAATGACGAAGAAAGGAAACTCTTCGGTTCTCCGTAAAGTCGAAAAAGGAAATGTGAAGGGGACGCGAAACACTTCGGAGAAACGGCAGAAAGCGAAAAAGAACTCAGATGTGAAAAATATCACAAAGGGGAAATCAGTCCGTTGATTTTTAAATATTTCTAATTATATTGTGTTTGACCTTTGCAATGCTTCTTCCCCTGAGTGTTGCAAATTACAGGTCGAGCCAGACGGACCCCCCAACGTCTGGCTTTTTTATGAAATGGGGTGAAGGAGAAAAAGAAATGGCCAAACAAATTGTGAAGGAAAAAAGTGCAAAGAAGAAAGTAAAACGGATCGAGTCCCTTAGTTTGGATAAGACCAATTACCAGATTATCCTTGCAGGCGTTGTTGTTATTATCGCAGGATATTTTGCATTAAGCGCGAAACCGTGGGACAATCCTGTTGCAATGAATGTTGCACCGATCCTGCTGGTGCTGGGATACTGCGTGATCATTCCATTCGGTATTATCTACCGGAAGAAACGCTCAGCGGAAGAATCGTCCGAACAGATTGCAGAGCAGGCATAAAAAAAACCTTCTTTCATCCATCAATTATTGCAAAACGCGAGATTTTTTCTTATATTTGTTGCACTGTAAGAATGAAGATCGCGTAGCTCAGCGGTAGAGCATCTGCCTTTTAAGCAGAGGGTCGATGGTTCGAGACCATCCGCGATCACTGAGAAGCCCTGTGAAAGCAGGGCTTTTGTATTTTAAATGGTGCACTGGTGAATGGCTGTTAATAGAATTGCTAACAGATTGCTAACAGCATGCATCTATTCAGACGACCAAACGGGTTCTGGTACACTTGGCATTGGGAAAACGGACGCAGGATTTGGCGTTCAACAAATCAACGATCCAAGCAAGACGCTCTCCGATATCTCTCCGAAGAAAAGCCTAAACAGGGAATACGATGGGATGATTTTAAGGAGTCATTTCTATCAGTAATTAAAAATTCTCGAGCACCAAGAACACATGAAATGTATAAAGCAGTGCTTGATGGATTCACTGTTTTTGTAAAGAAGAAAACCATTCCTGAAATATCATCTGATGATGTTATCGCGTGGATAACGAAACGGAAAAAGGATGGCTTAAATCCTACCTCAATGCATATTCAGTATCGATCCATTAAGGCTGCATTTAACTATGCAATTAGAAAAGAATATCGAAGTTCTAATCCTTGTATACGCGGACTATTAATGGAGCCACCACAAAAACGAAGAGTGTATTTTTCCAAAGACGAGGTGGATAGAATATTTTCATGTGCAACTGGATGGTTTGCAGATTTCTGTTTGTTCGCTTTATTAACTGGGATGAGAAGAGGGGAGATTCTAAATTTAAGATGGATCGACATTACCCCAGAATACATACTTATTCAAAGTAGCGATGTTTATACGACCAAATCAGGTAAAACGAGAAGGATTTTCTACACACCTCAACTACAGGAAATACTGGAACGAAGAAAGACTGAATCCGCCTATTGTTTTACTACCCAAGGCATTAAAATCAATCAACGAACTATTACAAAGAATTTCCAAGAAGTATGTAAAAGAGCAAAGATAACCGGAAAAACTTTCTATACTTTCAGACATACATTTGCGACCTGGCTTTTACAGAATGGGGAAGAACTGACAAAAATTCGAGATGCAATGGGTCATTCAAGTGTCAAAACAACTGAGATTTATCTGCATTTGGCTTTTGATCATTCGAGGAGCGCGTTTGAAAGAATGGGAAGTATTATGAGCTCAATGTCGAAAAATAGTATTGCTTTGGTCTAGTACTAAATATTGCAATGTCTATCACTAACGAGTGCATTGTCTAGTACTATTGAGTGCAACGACGTTCAAAATCAATTGTATTTAAAGGACTAAAGTGACCTCTTTTTACCTATAGATACTAATAGATACTATTAGTGTACCATCTCTACGCTACCGCTCCGAGATGGTGTTTTTGTTTTAAATTTGACCTATAAACAAAGATCTATTATCACTGATGAAACACCCACTTAGGATAATTGTACGCTTTAAAACTCAAATTTAAAAGACTGTGGGGGTTTTTAGGAGGGTATATGTGGATCCAAGGCAATAGCCGCAAAGGGAACAGAAGTTCAAAAAAATACACTAATCCATACTAAACCTTCAAATCAGCGAAATTTCATTCGTCAAAACTTCGGCAAAACAATTTTATATTAAGTAAATAAAATACTTTTGATTCCCGGACAGTCGCAGTAGGATCACCCCAATAATCTACTATTGCATTAATTATCCAAAAACATACACCAATAGCCACTAATTGCTCTTTTTAAACGATTTTAATAGTTCGAAAATGTATTCGAATAGGAATACAAAATGTTAATAAGTTAATTCAGCGCAGAGCGATAAATAACAAAGTGCCAATAAAGAATACTATTAAAATTATTTGAATCCGAAAGAGTGTCTTATCTACATTAGTTATAATATTTTGTACTGCGTTTTTGAGCGGATCTATTAATGGTTTATAATCTAAGGAAAGTTTTAATTCACTTTCTTTTTGCAATTTTTCAACAGGGTGATTTACTTTCATTGTAAATTCACACAAAGTCCCGTTTAATAAATCATATTCGAGTTCACCATCATGGAATATCTTATTACGGATAGCTTGAATAATTGAATCCTCATCACTTCGCGTAAGATAATCCGCAAGGATACTCCTTAATCTAATTTCTTCAATAAATTTAACGGTAAATGTATCAAGAAGGAGAGTGGGATGTTGGATGAAAGTAGGATCATTGTGCAATAATGAATTGAAGATTGTAATAACAATTCTCCTAATATCATTATCTGATTTCCCAATAATTGAACGATTAACTATATCCAAAATCTCAATTGATGGCAATTGTTCAAATACACTAGATTTTTGATCTCCCACTATTTGGTTCAAGAGTATTTTAGTTTTTAATGATTCTTTTCTCGAAACCGTAGAAGATATTATCGCCTGACGATATAATTGATTGAAAATCGATGAAAGTACGGTTTCTAAATTTTGTGATGAGATTTTGGTCTGTAGATCTTTTAAGAGGTTATTGTATTCTTGAACATTCCTATGGACAAAAATTGTCCAAAATAATTGCTTTACTATCTTTTGAAGATCGTGGTCATTAGAGATGATAAAATTGGCATCAAAAGTTGCATTCTTGTCATGGATGAAATCAATTTCAGTCGGTTTAATTTCTTCTGTTATTCGAACTCTCAACGCTTCATTAAGTTTGTTCTGAAAGAATATTGCTTCACCAGCTTGAAGGAATGCAAATTCTCTCTTTTGATTATCATCAAGGACCATTGTGTCGCCAATAACATCACGGTCATCTTTTGACAAAAGCCTATGAATAATTTTTGTATCTGTATTTTTAAGAACATCGGGAGAAAGTTTTGTTGGAATCTGATCAACAATACAAATTCCTTGTCCAAACACGCGAACTTCAGAAAGAATATTATCGAATGTTTCAAGTGCTTTTCCTTTTACATTAGCCGTTTCCATGGAGGAATCACGTGAAACATTGCTTAGCAACCTATGCGCTTCTTCAATAACCATGAAATGTTTCAAATCATTAGTGTGTTTTTGATTATGACTTAGGTACTGATGCCATGATGAAAGAATGAGACCCATCAAGAAACACTTTTCCTCATCATCCGCTAAATAAGATAAGTTGATGAGAGTATTCTGTTTTAACAATGTTGAAACATCGAGTGGTTTTCCAGAATCCAAAAACACTTTTCTTTTTACTCCAAGAGTAAGACTCTTGATGCGAACTTTTAGTGCAGCTTCAATATCACTTGAAAGTTCTTTTGAATACTGCGCTTCTTTTATAACTCGTTCAATGTTTTCATAGAGATCAGAAAGATTTGGAAATATATTTGAGTTAACATTACTATCGAATGCATTTCTTCCAGATGTCAAATCCCATCCATAGGATTGATATGATTCAATAAGAGCTTCTTCAAGTAGATATGGCATTGGACCATACATTGGGAAAGCCGCATTAAATACTGACTTTAGTAAATCGATGTGTGTTTGCGGTGTAACACCATTGAGAAACGCTAAAGGATTAAACGAAAAATTATCCCCAATGAGTCCAGGCATAAATATTTTGAATTGTTGTGCATGGAACCATGACCCATATTCTTTTTTTGTTGGTTCAATAACAAGAAAAGGGATATTGTTTTTAGACAATTCTTTTAAAATGGTATAAATGGTATTTGTTTTTCCAGATCCAGTGATGCCTGCTACGAGACAATGTTTAGTCAATTGTTGGTAGTCGATTGTAAAATCATTAATTGATCTGCCTGATGTTTTACCAAGAGTAAGGGAATTTATGGAGTGGTGAAAGCTTTCTCCAAACTCAATAAATTCCCGATGAATGACACCAGCATTTGGATTTTGCGGAAAACTGACAAAAGATGATAGGTCTGATGAGTTTTTCCAACTTTGGAGAATTATTCTATCAATAACATGTGCACCAAACGTTTGTGGAAATTCTTTTCTCAGACTCTCAGATGCTTTTCTATGAGATGCAAATAATTCATCTTTATTAAGCTTGTCCTTAGCTACTTGGAAGTAAATTAATTCATTGAGTGTCCGAAAATTATCTTTTTCGCTTTTTGCTGTCAGTTCATTGGATGGTAGTATTACTGTGCTCAATAAATTGGTCTCTGAGGAAAGAGTGTTCTTTATCTGTGATTGAAGCCATGTAGATTTACCAAAAAAAAATGGCCGAATTAGAAACAGACCTGATCTTTGACCCTGTTTCAATCTTTTATCATAATCTTGTAATATCGAGACAACATGATCTATATCTATATTCGTTGTTTGCGTGTGTTGATCTGTTCCAAGTATATTATCCAATTGTTTCCCTCCTGCCCATCTCCCAATCTGTGTATTGCTATAAGGAGATAAAACTCTTACAAGTTCATTTAAGTAGCTCAAAATACTTCCCATTAATGCTACTGAAGCAGGTTTAATATAAATTGCTAATGAACATTCTTCACCAAGAGACGGTTTAATTCTATCTAATATTACTTCTCTTTCGGATCCGATGAGGGTTGATATGTCCATTTCTATTAATGGTAAATCATCATTTGTTGTGAGGGCAGGGAATAATGATTTTTCCATTTTAAGGTAGGGGAAAAAAGAATTTAAGTTTTTAAGTTCAACAGATTCAATATTTTTATCAAAGCCAAAGAGATAATTAAGTGAACCGTTTTCATCCCAGTGAAAGACAATAATAAAATGATGGGGATTGTTAGATCTCGTAGTGAGATAATTTGAAAATAATTGTGATACTTCAGGAATAGATACACTTTTGTCGTCATGATAAAATTGAACGGGATCATTAAATCGGCCAACTTGAGTTACACGGTAGTATTGCATTTCAAAAATATCTTTATCTTTTATTAAACTCATTTCAATCCTCCGATACAGTCAATTGAATCACTACCATGTTTTTATTGAAATTTGCTGATAGCAATGTCATCTCTTTTTTTAGATCAATATTATCAAATAAGTTTGCAAGTGTTAATAGGTTATTTTTTGATAGCACAATATTTTTTGTTGCATCTTTAAGTGTAGATTTATCAACTGGATCATTTTTAACTTTATTGTAAATCCGATCCCAGTCTTCCAAATTAATCTTTACGCACTTATCACAGATTTTTAACGCATATTCTTTGAAGATATGAATTGACGTATCAACACCCTGATTAGATGGATTTTTTCTTTTCATCTGTAAATCAACTTCGAAATTATGAATTAATTCAATTATTTCTGGATGTATTTTTATGTCGATATTTAAAAAACACTTCCAAATTATCATACCAAACCTCCCAATAAACAGAGAATTTGTACACTATGAGTTGGAAGGGATGGTATTACTTTGCTCCCTGTTTCCTCGATAGAGTTAATAAATTTTATTATGTCTTCAGGTGAAGTTCTTGCATCATTTTCAATATCATTTGTTACAATCGTTAATGGTTCAAATCCCAGTTTTTTTTGTTCCATCAATTGGTTTGGCAAATGATTGGTTTTTATTTCGTCCATAAGATAATTTTTTTGTCCATTCTTGACTTCCCTAGCATACCAAACATCCGGTTTTAAAGTATATGCTTCTTTAATTATTCTACCATCTCTTACTGTTAAGCATTGAGTTTTTATAGAATGGGGATATTTGACATGTAAATCACCTATAGTAGTTTCAGCTTTTCCAGCTCGTTTTACTGTTGCACCAATTTCTTTAGCTTCTTCAGAATCAAAAGATTCTCCAAATCTTCTCTTAAATTGTATTTCATTGGTCTTAAATCTTTCACAAAGTTCTTCGGTGTGACCACCAGAAGAGGAATATCTATCCAGGAATTCTTTTTGGCGATTAAACAGTTCAGGATCATTTTTAATTAATTCTTGAGATCTCTTAATATTTTCTTCACCAGCCCTTGAAAGTTTATTAGCAAAATCATTAATCCTTTCCGTAGACAATTTTTCAAGGGCATCCCTTAATTGCTCTATGCCTCCATTTACGGTTGCATCTGTTGCTAATGTAATTGCTGCTTCATTAGTTACAACCGTGGCTTCAACTCCTGCGGTACCTGCTTCAGCAGTTCCTGTTACAGCTGCAGCGACGACCGTTTCTTCAATACCTGTAGGCATGAGAGTTCCTATAATAATTATGACTGATAAATGAAGATATAATATTTGAGAAAATTATATATTAAAAAAATGCCTCATCATCTTTCCATCGAAAGAATCAGAGGCATAAAATCGTCGACCGGCACAAAATATAGATCCTACAGCCTTTGCTTTCGGTAACTAATTCATTGGTCTGGTCAGAAAAAAGTGGGCGATTAAAGTATCGTCTTGTTTTTCTAATATAAGTGACCGGATTGAATGTAGTAAGTATTATCGAAAGAAGTAACTTGAATTAGACATTCCTTGCTCTTTGGATGAATAGCGTCGTTGCCAATTTCTGAAGCTCGTCATTCGAGAATTGAATCCCGGCAGATTTCACGACATCAGCTGCATCGACCAAGCACTGCAACAGGATCTCTTTCAAGTTATCGGATCCCGGTACAGATGGAATAACTGCCTGTGGTTCTGATTCACCAATGATCGAGAATTCAACCTTCGGGACCATCTTCTTTCCGTTCATCGAAGCGATCTTCTTCAGGACAAAAGAACTGCCAGATTTCAATTTGTGCTGTTGGATTAGTTCGTGCACATCTGATGTTGCGAAATACGAGAACTCAACACCATCTTCATCTTTCACTGAATACAGATAGAACTCTCCGTAATTGTTGCTGTTGATATACGGTTTGTCTTTAAGCAGCAATAGTTTTACTGGTTTGTCCAGCGTTAGATCGAGCTTCGGTTTGTTCATCGTTCCGTTCGTCGTTGACATCGTTTGATCCTTTCGTGATTGTTTTATATGAGAATTTCGTTTGAGCTGGTGTAAGCATCACACCTGCTGGTGGCTTATTGCCATTGAGTTTGATGTGTGCTGCGATTGCAACAAGATCCGGTTCAATCTTTGCCGCGATTGTGCGAACAAGGCCAAGACGTTGACCCATTGGAAGGAATTTCTGCAGATCAACAACTTCAACCTTATCCCTACCCATACGCATCTTGAGCTGACCGTGGGGAAGTGATACAGTCTTTTCTCCGAGTGCTGTCATATAGTTCGAGAGATTCCATACAAGCCAATCGATCTTCTTCTGAAGTTTGTTCAGTTCAGAAAGATTCCACTGCTGAATAAGAGTGATCTCTTTTTCTGCAATATCATTTACTTCGTTGATCTTGGATTCGAGAACAGCGATAGCAGCAAGAGCGCGATCAGCGAGGATTTTATTCATTTCTAGTTTCTGTTTCTCCTCGTTTACTTCCTCGGCATCCAGAAGTTCTTGAAGCCAGTCCGGTGATTTACCATTTGTCATACGTTTCTCCTATTTCAAATGTTTAAGAATTGCTTTGCTGACAGTTACGATGAATTGTAATACGATTTTCATTTTTGACATAGAATGTTTTCCTTTTATTTAAAATGAAGCCGCTTCAAGTCAGTAACTCAACAATGCTAATTGTGGTTTGAGTTTGAACTATCAGCGGCTATTTTGTTATTGTTAATATGGGTATGGTTCGATAGACAGGATGGAGTTTACTTTACGTTCTTCTGTATAGTAGCTCAACTGTTCCATTTCACCCTCTTCGGTGTGAGCAATCTCTTTAGCTTGTTCTTCAGTTTCAGTATCTATTATATATACAGATGACTGCTGGATTGTCTCACTTACCTCAACTCTCCACCGGCTCATTGCTCACCTTTGTAATAGATGCAGTCTTTCGGCTGTTTATCCTTACGCAAGCCAACATATTGAGGATGACGAATAGCCCCAGACTTCAATCGTTCCATTCCTTTAATCGTGACAACCTTCCCGATATACTGATCTTGGAACCTCGACATCAGCAATCGTTCTTCATCATTCATTCCGGATGCTTGTCCTAACTCAATCAGTTTGCCGTCAACATACTGACCGAACTTTACTGCTCCTATCTGAGTATTGTATTTTCCTTTACCCAGAGAGAAGCCGGTAATGACGCAATCATACGACGCGCTCTTTTTAGCTTTGTACCAATTGCCAGATGGTCTGCCGCCTTCAAGGTATGTTGCGTTCAGGTTCTTCAGCATAATCCCTTCACCGCCGTTTGCCTGTACCTTGTTATACAGCTTTCGTTTTTGCGCTGTTGTAGATGCGAAGGGGAGAATGGTGATGAATTCCGATTGCAGTTTGTGTGAGATAGAAAGGAGTTCAGACAACCGATGACGAAGTGTTTTATCCGTGATTTTCTTCCCGCAGATCTGAATACAGTCAAATACAAAGAGCATAACCTTTGTATTATCCTGACGAAGTTCTTTTCTGTGAACAGTTCCTGCAAGTTCAGCAGAATCTTTGCCGGGGATGAGGATCTCGCAGTCCAGAACCGTTCCCACTAGTTCAGGGAATACGAGCGAAGCAAGGTGTGGTAATGAAGATGTTTTTTCGAGAGGACGCGAAGGATCAGCAACTCCAGCAGAGCGAGAAAATATTCGAAGCCCTGAAGAAGCGACATGAACAACAGCTCGCATACCGTCCAATTTAATCTGTGCAACATAGCTATCATCTTGTAATAATTGATCGAGATGTTTTTCATCTTTAACTCCCTGTGAATTCATTGCCCAGATTATTGGAATAATCTCAGAAGAGTTTTTTTTTCTTCAGTGGCAGGTTTAGCTGCTTTGCCGTTATTCGATACAACCTTGTAACCTTTCTTTTCCTTCTCAGCCATCTTCTTGTAGAACTGGCCGTTTGCTTCGTTGACATCATCACCATCATAGATGATGGATTCATTGGGTGCTTGCCCGATGCGTCCGTAGAGTCCTTTGATGGTAAATCGCCCCGGTGCTTTGATCCCAATAAATTCATAGAACTTGTTGTGACCAGCCGACGTATTTTCCAAGCGTACTGTATTCATAGCTTTCCTTTCAGTTGTTTTTTAATGGTTGTTGAATTACCTGTAACCGAACTTTCGATAGATCCTTTCAGATTCATATTTGCAAGTCTATCTGCAACCGCATCTTCGACAAACTCCCAAAGCTCTGGAGGATATTCGTGATCGAAAGTAATAGTGAGAGAACCAGTTGCGTGAACAACCGGCTCTGTCATTGATATATCAAGCGTGATCATAACATTGATTCTGCGAGTTGATATGCACGGCGCTTCAATTGCTCCCCGCTTCCGCCAAACCAGATAGAACGAAGTTGCTTGTTCGCATCTTTCTGTGAGCTGTAATGATCCACGAACTCCGTCACAGCATTGAACGCACCGAACAGATTGCCACGATGCATTGAAGCGTCCTGCACAGTATCATGCAGACCGATGATGTGATTGCGTGTGTTTTCGGTCCGTGCGTTTGATTCTGCAATTGGATTATCTGGAACGAGTGTCTTCACATAATCAACCAATTGCTGATTTGTAACTTTTCTCAATGCCATTCTGTTGAAAATATAATCCAACTCTTTGTAGAGCTGATTGGTCAATTCCAATACTTTGTGAGCTTCTTGAAGTTTGTCAGTTGCGGATGCAGTGTGTTTGATGCGGACTTCTGATTCTGTACCGGAGAGTGCTGCGGTGAGGGTGTTGTTGCAGACAACACGGATAGGTGTCATCTTAACCCTGATATGACTTGACCCATCATGGGAATTTGATAATAGAACAAACTTTTCTACTGGGTCTCCCTTGCGCCCGACTTTGATATAGTCAGGAAGTTTTGCGAGAAGCCAGATTTTCGATCCAGATCCAAGAACGCCAGCGGTATGATAGATTGCCTCATCTCGGTCCACTAATGGATCAAAGAAGTTGAAAGCATCTCTGTTCTGTACAGGTTCGTATCGCGCGCCGACAACACCGAGAACTTGGTTGGTGTCGCATCTTACTGTAGCAAATGCATTCGGAACATCCGAGTATTGCCGTCCGTTGATGATTGCTTTCATTGGTCGCTTAACGACCGTGTAATCCAGTCGTGCTGCTTCCATTGCTTCTGCTGCTGTAGCAGGTTTGTTGAGATGTCGTCCTAGCTGATGCCAGGGAACATCTCCCGTAAAGAACATAGAAGCTTGACCTTCACGTTCTTCTAGATTGTGAGACATTGTTTCCTCCATATATGGTTTTTGAATGGTTAGGTAAATAGATACCTATATTCTTATACCATAAAAATAGGTTTTCCATTTAGTCTATAAACCTGAAAAGACTTCGCGTTAGAGATATGCTGGTAGGATATAATCTTATACCGACATTGGATTGTCAGTTGGGTTAATATGTATTTACGGTATTGAATAATTGCGTAGCGGAATGCAAATTGCGAAGAGGAAGAGAATAATATTATTAATACTGTTATTGATGTTGAGATAAAGGAAAGGTTGGCCCAGATACTATCTCTGGATGTTGAGAGAAAGAAGCATGTGATTAAATGATTGCTTCATTACAGGAAGGAGCAGGGAATGTCGGAGGATGTGCGGAATCTATAAAACTATGAATAGTGGATAAATATGAAGAAAAGTTTTGGGAATCGTTGATTTAAGAAAGGGGAGTAGTTACATTAACGCAACTAACGGTTATTAAATAATTGGTGATTCAATATGAAAAAATTTATCGCGGTAATTGGACCACAGAATTCTGGAAAAACAACAATTATTAGAAGTCTTGCTGGGTGCAGAACCACAGTTTATCGAGATTGGATTATCGATGAATCAAATCAAAAATGTCTTTATGTCATTTCAGGTTCACCGCAAGAATTAAAATGGAATCAATATTTTGATATCCAAACATTTAAAAAAATATTGGATGATGTTATTGCAAATAATAATTGCTTAGGATTAGTAATGGCAATTCAACCGCGTACACCCCGAGGTCGCAATTCTATGGAAGATTACTTCGAAGTTGTTCATAATCGTCCATCATTTGAATCATTCGCATTTCTATTAAATCCCATACGGAATGGTAATACTCAACAGGTAAATGATATCCAAATAAAGTTGAATCGATATGCACCAAGAATTGAACAACTTGATGCCAGAAGATTTGCTTACTTAAATGCAACTAGAATTCAAGAGATTACTCATATTATTAGTTAGAATTACTTTAATATAGAAAGTGAGACATACATTGAATTATCCGCAAGGATCAGAGTGGAGAAAATGGGATTTGCATGTTCATACGCCTGCATCGATATATCACCACTATCCAGGAACCGAAAGTCAAGCATGGGAGTCATTTCTTGCAGATCTCGAAAAACTTCCCCCCGAATTTAAAGTGATCGGGATAAATGATTACCTATTCTTAGATGGCTACAAAAGAGTGCTAACGGAAAAATCAAATGGTAGACTGGCAAATATAGATCTTATTCTTCCAGTTATTGAATTGCGGTTAGACAAATTTGTTGGACATGATTCGAATTTCCAACGAGTTAATTATCATGTAATCTTTGATGTTATCGATCCTGAAATAATTGAGACTCAGTTTATTAACCTACTCTCTCGTGACTTCAAACTGCTTCCTATTAATGAGGCGCTTTCTGGGCGTTGGTCAGCAGTTCCAACTCGAAAGAGTCTAACTGATTTTGGTAAGCTGATTATAGATGCTGCGCCGCCTGATCAGAAGTCTAAGTATGGTCAACCACTACATGAAGGATTTAACAATTTTAACGTGACGTTAGATAATGTCCAAAAAGCACTTAATAGCTCATATTTCCAGGGTCGGTATCTCACAGCAGTAGGGAAAACAGAGTGGGATTCAATCCAATGGAATGATGCATCGATTGCAGAAAAACGAAATGTAATTAATAATGCTGATATTGTTTTCACAGCGGCAGAAACAGTAATGTCATTTCACAATGCTCGGGAAGCCCTTATTAAAGCAGGTGTTAATGGCAAACTACTTGATTGCAGTGATGCGCATTCACTTTCGGATGCAACGATAAAGGATCGCATTGGAAATTCATTTTCTTGGATTAAATCCGATACAACTTTTTCAGGCTTAACCCACGCAGTTAAAGAATACGATAAACGTATCTTTGTTGGAGATATTCCCGAAAAGATTACTAAGGTTCATACAAGTCCAACAAAGTATATCAAAAATATCCAGATTGTGAAGCGTGCAGGATCCACTCTCATTGAACCTTGGTTCAATGTTTCTATTCCGCTAAATAAGGATCTTGTAGCAATAATTGGGAATAAAGGCAGTGGAAAAAGTGCATTGGCAGATGTTTTGGGTTTATTAGGCGATACACGACAAAGTGCACATTTTTCATTTTTGAATAATCGCAAATTCCGTGATCCTCGTGACAACAAGGCATCTCATTTTGAAGCAACATTAACTTGGGAGTCTGGAACCCCAACAACAAAAAAATTGGATTCAAATCCAAGCCCAAGTTCAGTCGAAACGATTAAATATCTTCCTCAGAATTATATAGAAACTTTATGTAACGAAATAGTGGCAGGGGGTGATAGTGAATTCGATAGAGAGTTGAAGAAAATAATTTTTAGCCACGTTGACTATACTGACCGTCTTGGTCATGATTCATTAGATGATGTGCTTCGTTATTTCACTTCAGAAACTCAAGCAACAATTCGTGTATTATTGGAGAAACTTCATGGTATTAATCAGAGTATTGTTCAAACTGAGGAACGAGGCACAGGATCGTATCGTGAAAAATTAGATTCACAATTGAAAGTCAAACGTGAGGAACTTGATGCACATGACAGATCAAAACCAATTGCAGTTCCTGAACCAACACAGAGTGCGGAACTAAAAAAGATTGCTGCAAAAACTCGAGAAGAGATTGTGAAGCGCAAAGGTGATCTCGATAAGGTTGACACAGAAATAGTAACTCTAAACAGTGAAAAAGCCGAGGCAACAAGAAAAATTGCTTTATTAGATAAAGCAAGCATTAAACTTGAGAACTTTCAATTACAATTTGAAGAATTCAAAAGTGCTCTAACTGCCGATCTGCAAGAACTTCATCTCGATCCACAAATTCTCTTCGAAGAAATTACTCAACTGACCATCGACAAAGAAAAATTAACAAAGTTACGTAATCAGTATGCCGGAGAAATCAAAAAAATCAATGCAAAGATAGACTCTTCAAAGATTGGAACAATTGCCTATCAAAAAGCTAGCATCGAGTCTGAACTTGAAAAACTTCAGGATTCACTTGATGAACCGAATCGCAAATTTGTAGTTTATCAGAATTCGTTGCAACAATGGACAAAGAAACGAACTTCTATTCTGGGAGATTTAAACACACAACATTCTATAGCGTGGCTAGAGCATCGGATCAATGAACTAGCCGGAATACCTGCTTTAGTTCAAACCTTACAGAATAATCGAAAACAATTAACGCGTGAGATTTATAAAGAAACAAAGAAGTTGGCAGAATCCTATCGCCGTTTATATCAACCGGTTCAGGAGTTTATTAACAGACAGATTGTCTCATCAGAATCAATCCCATTAGCTTTCCAAGTATCAATAGTTGAAGAAGGATTTGCTTCTACATTTTTAGAAAAAATTAACCGTCAAGTAAAAGGAACATTCTCGGGTATTGAAGAAAGCAATATTTTATTACGAGGGATACTTCAAAGAGTAAATTTCGATGATGAAGATAGTGTAATTAAATTTGTCGACGATATTGATTCATCTCTTCATGTTGATAAACGTCCGAGCGTAGTCGGAGAGCCAAACATTCTTGTCAGCGATCAGATCAAAAAAGGCGAAACACCCCAAGTTGTTTATGACTATTTGTTTTCTCTTTCTTTTCTGACGCCAAGGTATACACTTCATTATGGAGGTCGCGAAATAAATCAGCTTTCACCAGGTGAACGTGGACTTCTACTTCTCGTCTTTTATCTTCTAATTGATAAGGATGAGATTCCACTTGTCATCGACCAGCCTGAAGAGAATCTTGATAACCAGACGATTTATGAAGTTCTTGTTCGTTGTCTTGGAGATGCGAAAAGCCGTCGTCAAGTAATTATGGTTACACACAATCCCAATCTCGCAGTTGTTTGCGATGCGGAACAAGTAATTCATGCCCATAGGGATTCTGCATTGAATGCTATTGATTACGTATCAGGAGGCATAGAAAATCCAAAAATGAACAAACATGTTATTAACGTTTTGGAAGGCACTCGTCCTGCATTTAAAAATAGAGACTCAAAGTATTTTATAGAAAAATGAAATTTGTTCATTAATCAGAATCAGAACAAAGTTTATTATGTCTCAACAATATGGTGATTGTTACGAATCCTCCTTAAAGAATGCCGAAGAATTACAAGGTATGAAAGATGCTGTAGAGCAGTCTTTGCCCACAGCATATATATTCAAAAAACTTTACAATGATCTCAAACTGAACCGAGAAATATATGTGGTACATGGATCAGCCATTCCTCCCATTGGCCCACATAAAGGCAGACATATTATTCATGCTTGGATTGAGATTGGGGATACAGTAATTGAAACATCAAATAATCAGTTGGATTCATATCCAAAAGAAGAATATTATAAAACCCATTCAATCAATCCGATAATCCGGTACTCAGTAATCGAAGCACTTCAAAAAGTTGAAAAATATAAGATCTTTGGTCCATGGCATACAATGAGACCCAAATGAGCCTCTTCATTTTAAGCCTTACCTAGACACTGACCCCGCCTGAGCCTCTCGGTGTAGATCGAACGACATCGCAGATCCTGGTAGCCATCGCGTTTCCTAGAATATTTATTTGGAAAAAATTTACGAGCCTTATAGGTTTGATGGCAGAGTGTGTTTTGTAATATTTTTTAAGATTATTTTTACTTGAAACAGTAGGCGAACAGTAATTATTTAGTACTAAATCGTAACGAAAGAGTAATCGAGTTGTCGAAAAGAGTGCTAAAAGACTCCCAAGGAGTATCCAAATGATATAAAACGGTAACGATATATTGCTGATCTAGTGCAAAACAGTGATGAAACAGTCAATCCGTAAGTTCCAATGATTTAAAGCAGTTGCGCGAATGGGATCCCCGATTTGGATTGCAAATGGAACTTTTGTAATAACTGACCTCAACATTTCAAATATTTATCACAAAATTCCATTACAAAATAGATTTTCCTCTCGGATAATCGTAACATTTCGAAATTTCATCCTCGCTTGCCATTGCAAATAAAAAATTTATCCTTTAAGAACGTTACATAATTTGGAATTTGTCCCTGACTACAACAAAATGTCGTTGTTGTTGCACCTACTTTCGGTTACATTTAAATGAGGAATAACGGTGACTCCAAAACAAATCGAAAGATTACAAAAGAAAATATCCGACGTAAAGCGGACCATAGCTGCCAAGAAACGAAAATACGGGTGCTATGATGACAGCCGTGGAATTAGATACATACCCACAAGATACTTCATACAACTTGGTGATTATTCCGGTGGACTGAAATACATCAAATGGTTCTCCAAATGCTTCCCGGACGACTCAGGCTTCCCAGACTTTTTATTTGAATGGACAATTATTTTATTCAAAAATGGCATGTTGAAGGAAGCTGAGAAGAAGGCGTTCAAGACATTTTGTTCCAATACCTATATTATTGGTAAGTATTTCAGCAGACCTATTACTCCTGTTGTTAAATGGGAAGGCTCAAATCTAGAAGCCCCTTCGTATGTTGAAAATCTTATTTACACAAGTGCAGATTCGGAACTAAAAGATTTTACTGAATGGTTGGAAAAATTTATTTCTTCAGAGAATTTTATCAATGTCTCCAATAAGTGTGTCGAGATAAATATACGATTGAAAATCGAAGACGATAGAGAGATGCGTCATTATTTGGTGGTGCAGGCGAGTCAATTGGTAGACTCAATCTGAATTACTTTCCTTGAATAACCCCTTTTAATGAGTTACATTTCAACGAAGAATGGATCCGCGGAGAAGGCGATATGTCGTTGAACTGCGGATTTTTTGTGTATAAACAAAAGAAAATATGACCCCAACCATTCAATCCTTCTGGAAAAAAGCAAACTTCAAGCCGAACGAGAATCAGGAACAAGCGATTCTTCACGTTGACGGTCCGCTTTTCCTTACTGCTGGTCCGGGATCAGGCAAGACGGCTGTGCTCGTTTGGCGGACATTAAACTTAATTGTGTTCCATGGCATAAAACCAGATGATATTTTCCTGAGCACATTTACGGAGAAAGCAGCACACCAACTACGTGAACGGCTTCGAACGTTATTGGGGATTGTGACGAATGAAACACAAGTGCCGTATGATTTATCCAAGATGTCGTTAGGAACAGTTCACTCAATTTGTCAAAAGCTCCTTATTGATAGACGATTTGTTCAAGGTGGAAAGAGGCCAAAAGCACCGGTCTTGATGGATGAGTTAGATCAATATTTTCACCTCTATCAACGAAAACGATGGAATGAATTATTGGAAGTTGGGAAATTTACTGATACAGAAGCAGGAAATAGGGCATTCAATAACTTTGTGGAAGGAAAGGATGTTGGATCTCGGCATACTGCAGTTACAAGTGCAATTAAACTTTTTAACCGATTGTCTGAGGAGTGCGTTGATCCCAAAGAAATAAGAAAGAAAATAAAAGACCCTGAAGTAAAAACATTCTTGAATATGTATGAACACTATCTGGAAAAGCTAACAAGCTCGGGTGCGTTTGGAAGTGTTGATTTTTCTCTGTTGCAACAAAAAGCATTACAACAATTACAACTTTTTGATGGCTCAGGAAAAGTATTCAAACATTTGATCATTGATGAATACCAAGATACGAATACAGTGCAGGAAAGACTGTTCTTCAAACTGGCCGAAGGGAATAGGAATATTTGCGTAGTAGGTGATGATGATCAGGCACTTTACCGTTTTCGTGGTGCAACGGTAGAGAATCTTGTTCAATTTCCTGAGCGGTGTCAATCATACCTTAAATTAAAACCTAAACGAATCGATCTCGATATCAATTACCGGTCCCGTCATCGGATTGTTTCCCAGTATAATAGTTTCATTGAAAAAATTGACTGGAAAAGAGAAAAAGGAAACGGACACTATCGTGTTCACGACAAAATAATAAAGCCACATAGTTCTGATAAAAACACTTCAGTTGTTTTATCTTTACCTGCCGAACCTTCTCTTGCTTATGAGGAAATTGCGAAATTAGTAAAGAAATTGATTACTACAAAAAAGGTGCAAGATCCCAATCAGATCGCATTCCTCTTTCCATCTGTTAAAAACACCAAAGCCCAACTCTGTAAAGCTGCTTTAGAAAATGCCGGATTAAAAGTATACGCACCTCGTGCAGGCAAATTTCTGGAGTTAGAAGAATCGAAAATTATTTTTGGTCTTTACCTTCTGGTTTACGGAAGACCTAAAATAACCGAGGAATACAGTTATGGGCTAAAAGAATTTAATGAATGGATGAGTGGATGCATTGAGGCTGCAAATATAATTGTAAAAGCAGACAAGCAATTAAAGGACTTCATTGAAGATAAAAGGACTGAAATTGATATAGTTCTGGATGACTATAGCAAGCTTCAAAACTATTTGAAAAGAAAGAAAATTGCCGAGGATGAACCATTCACATTACAGCACCGTCGTGATTTTTCAGAAGTAGCCGGACTTTCTGCCCGCGCCAAAAAATCTTTAAGTAATTTTTATTTTGAAAGAATTGTCAAAAAGAGAATCGATGATGGTAATCCATTTAAGGTCAGATACATTGTCAATCGAACGACTTCGTTGGACTGGAGTGTTCTTGACTTATTCTATCAATTGAACGGGTTCAAATATTTTAGAGATCTGTATCTTTTGGCAGAAAAGGGAGAAGATGAAGGACCGGTTTGTAACCTAGGGATACTTACTCAGTATCTTTCCGGTTTTATGGACAAATATGCATCTGTAATCACTGCAAGTTTTTTGAATGATGACCAATTCCTCAGAACCTTCTTCCTTTCGTATGTCTATGCTCTCTTCCGTCGCGAAGAATCTGAGCACGAAGATGCTGATGATCCATTCCCAAAAGGCAGAATACCATTCCTTACGATACATCAAGCCAAAGGATTAGAGTTTCCTGTTGTTGTTTTAGGTAATCCTGCAAGAAAACTCTTTTCACCATCTAAGGTAGAAGAACTTATACGTGATCTTGTTCCAAATGATGAGAATGAACCTCTTGAGAAGATTGGTCTCTTCGACAATATGCGTATGTTTTATGTGGCACTATCGAGGCCTAAAAATCTTCTCATACTTCCTCATTTCAAAGCAAAAGGATTCCAACTCTCGCCAGTATTTAAAACGATGTTTGAACAAGAAGATTTTGTTCGCATTAAGGACTTTGACATTAATACTGTTCCAGCAGCCAATGAAACTGAATCTGATTTAGGAAAGAATTACTCTTTTACCGGTGACTATTTATACTATCAGAAGTGTCCACGACAGTATATGATCTTCAAAAAATTCGGATTTGTTCCGTCACGATCTCAGACGATGTTCTTTGGTAGTCTTGTTCATAAAACTATCGAAGATCTTCATTATCTTTTTATCGAGCAAAGAAAATGAAACCAAAATTGACAGACGAACAAGTTGAAAGAGAAATCCGAGAAGCATTCGAACTGAATTACGAAATGCTTCAGTTGGAAGGTGGTCACTCGTTGACACCTGAGACGAGGAATATGGCTCTTCAACAAGTATTGCTCTATTGGAAGAAGCTGCGAAGTGTTGCTGAAAGTGTAACTGATACTGAAGTGAAACTTACTTTGCCTGAACAGTCAACGCCGAAAAAACGAAAATTCACTATTGAGGGTGTTGTTGATATCGTAAAAGAAGAAGGTGAAACGTGGATGTATGATCTGAAAACGCACGATGCTACGTATGTTCGTGCGAATAAAGATCTATATGAACGTCAGTTGAATGTATATGCACATATTTGGCAAAATCTTCGAGGGCAACGGCTTGATCATACCGCAATCATTGCAACAGCATTTCCGGATGAATTGAACAAAGCTGTAAGAACGAATGATGCAAAGATGATTGAACATTGTATGAAGACATGGGAACCACTCATTCCTATCGACGTTGATCAAAAACATGTAGATGCAATCATTGCAGATTTTGCAACTGTTGTAGATGAGATTGAAGAAAATAAATTCAATCCGCCTGATGTTGCACGATTGAAACGTAAAGACACGGGCGACGATCAGCTTTTCGCTACCCGTGTTTGCCGTAACTGTGATGCACGATTTTCCTGTTCGTCATTCCGCGAATATGCGATGGGAACCAATGACAGAGGTGTTTCTGCATATAGAAAGTATATTAATGATCTTGGGGATGATGTAGATGTTGAAGATTGGAAGACGGTGAATCTGGAACAATCTCAGTTCATCACAGATCTTGAAGTGGCAGCCGCACCAATAGTAGTTAATGCGAAACAAACAGAGAAGATTAAGCTGCACTCTGATGTTTTGAATTTTGCACCGCTCTTTTCTTATATCAAGAAACACAAAGAGATTCCACATAAGAAGGAGCCCGAGTTTGCACCGTATATGAAACTCTATAAAGAACTGGTTGCTGATATTGCAAATATGCCCGGTTGGTATATATGGGTGAATGCTGAATCTAAAAAGAACAAGATCGTTTATATCGGCCAGTCGTATGTCGGTAAATCTGCCCCGCTTCGTTCACGTATTCAAGAGGAAATGCTCGATGAGTATGTTGCATTGTGGGGGACAGTTCACGATCCTGTTAAGGCTGAAAGAACATTAGACGAAAAATATAAATACAAATACACCAAAGAAATTGCACGTTCTGCGAAAAAAGTAGGTGCAACCCATATTGTCTGGTGCGGTATGGAAGGATTAACAGCAAATCAACTTGATACAATTGAATACAATCTAATCGAGAAATGGAGTCCTGTTGCAAACCATAAACGATTAAAATATCCAGAGTCATATCCTGAACTACTTTCAAACGTTGAAGAAACTCTCAACAAATTGATCATAAAACTTTAAGAGATTCTATGTCACACGAAAAATTACGACCGAGATTCACAACTGATAGCGATAAGTTGAGTGAATTAAAAAAACTCGTTCCTGAATCATTTGCCGATGGGAAAATTAATTGGGATACCCTTAAGGAGGCACTTGGTGAATTTTCTGAGGAGGAGGGATTAGATGCCGAACATTTCGGGCTTTTTTGGCCAGGTAAAAGAGAAGCACGTAAAATTGCTGCAATGCCAAGCAAGGGAACACTAGTTCCTGTTTCTGGCGATGGTATTGAAGAAGATGCAACTCACAACATATTTATTGAGGGTGAAAACCTTGAAGTATTGAAATTGTTGCAAAAAAGTTATGAGGGTAGTATTAAAATGATATATATAGACCCTCCTTATAACACTAAAAATGATTTTGTTTACGAAGATGATTATAGTGAACCGCTAGATGAATATTTAAAACGAATTGGTGCTGTTGATGAAGATGGGAAAATGACTACGACAAATAATCAGGCCAGTGGGAGATATCATTCAAAATGGTTAAGCATGATGTATCCGAGACTGAGACTTTCAAGAAATTTATTAAAAGATGATGGAGTTATTGTTATTCATATAGATGAGCATGAATATAGTTCTTTGATACTATTGTTAAATGAGATTTTTGGTGAAGAAAACAATCTCGGAACCATTATTTGGGACAAACGAAATCCTAAAGGGGATGCTACGGGCGTTGCATATCAGCATGAATCCATAATAGTGTATGCCAAAGATAAAGTTGATTTTATTGATAAAAATCCATTTGTGCGCGCTAAAAAGAATGCGAAAGCAATATTAAAAAAAGCTCAAGAGCTTTTTGCAAAATTGAATAAAGAGGAAATACCCTCTGATCTCAGAAATTGCGTAGAAAACTATAAGTTGCCCAAAAATCTTAGCGATAAGTATAAAACCAAAATAAATTTAGATCGGATTAATGAAGAATTTGCTGAGTGGTTGAATAATCAAAGCTTTTCCGGAGGCGAATTGGCTTATAATAAAATTGATAAAGCAGGGGATGTATATCAATCTGTCTCAATGGCATGGCCAAACAAAAAGAAAGCTCCAGACGATTATTTCATTCCCTTGATTCATCCGAAAACAAAAAAGCCTTGTCCTGTCCCAGAAAGAGGTTGGAGAAATCCGCCAAGCACAATGGGAGAATTGCTTAAAAATAATGAAATAATATTTGGTATTGATGAAACTACACAGCCAAGAAGAAAATATGTATTGAAACACAATCTTAACGAAAATGTTTCCTCATTATTTTATTTTGGAGGAAGCGATGATGATCTTTTAAAAAAACTTAAAATACCATTTGATAATCCCAAACCGTTGCCGTTGGTTAAAGAAATGATTAGTTATTTTGTCGATGAGGGAGAGATTGTATTGGACTATTTTGCTGGTTCTGGATCAGTTGCACATGCTACAATGGCATTGTCAAACGACGATTCAAAACGAAGACAATTTATTTGTATTCAGGTTCCAGAAGTAATTGATGAAAAGAAAGAAGCTTATAAAGAAGGCTTTCGAACTATTTCGGAATTATGTAAAACTCGTATTAAGAGAGCGATTAAGGAAATTAAAAAGGGAAATGGTTTTGTCGATTTAGGTTTTAAAGTATTTATACTGGAAAAATCAAACTATAAGATTTGGGAGGATGTATCTGGGGTAGATATCAAAAAATTGATGGAAAATATTGATTTATTTGAAACACCATTAATAAATAATTGGAAAGAAAAGGATCTTCTTATTGAGATACTTTTGATCGAAGGTTTTCCTCTGGATTCAAGCATAACTCAAGTAAAGGGGATATTAAAGAATAAAATACTTGAAGTATCGTATAGTTCTATTTCATATAAATTATATCTTTCTTTCGATAATAAAGTTGATAATGGAGCCATCAATAATATTAAATTAAATCTGAACGATGTTTTCATATGTTTAGATAGCGCGATAACAGATCAGGTTAAAATGCGTTTAGCAGATAATTGCAAACTGAAGACGATTTAATCCATGAGCCAAAAAATACATATAAAATTTGAAGATAAGCAGGAGCACCAAATTCGGGCGATTGACAGCACGGTGAATCTCCTTTCTGGTCTACCCAAAAGTGAAACTGGATTTCAACTTGGTGACGAAATTGTTCCAAATCTTGGTCCGTATGCGGCTTTTGACGAGAAATGGATTCTTGCAAATCTAAATGAAGTGCGTATAAAAAATGGAATGGAAGAAAATCTATTCTCGCTAGAAATGGATGAAGGGTTTGAATTAGAAGATGTGAGTTTAGATTCTTGGCGGTATCCCAATTTCACAATTGAAATGGAAACTGGGACCGGAAAAACATACGTATACCTTCGTTCAATAATGGAGTTGAGAAAGAACTATGGGTTTAGAAAATTTATCATTGTTGTCCCAAGTATTGCGATTTATGAAGGGGTCATCAAAAACCTCGAGATGACGAAATCCCACTTTCAAGCTCTTTATGATAATGAACGGATTCATCTCACTTCATATGACGGTCAAAGTTTAAGCAAGCTAAGAACATTTGCATCTTCATCATTTACAGAAGTAATGGTGATTACAATTGATTCGTTCAATCGTAAAAGTAATAATATATTTAAGCCAACTGAAAAATTGCCTGGTGAACGAAAACCATATCAATACATCCAAGAAACACGTCCAATCCTGATTTTGGATGAACCACAGAATATGGAAAGTGTGTTAGCAAAGTCTGCACTTAGAACACTGCATCCACTTTTTGCCCTACGGTATAGCGCAACGCATAGAACGAGTCCAAATCTTTTTTATCGTCTCACACCAATTGAAGCATTTAAAAGGAATCTCGTTAAAAAGATCCAGGTGTATGGTGTAAAAGAAGAACAGAATTTCAACCAGTATTTGCTTGCATTAGAAAAGATTGAATCCTATGGACTGAAAGCAAAGATCAAAACTCTCATTAATGTAAAAGGTGAAACGAAAGAAGGGGAGATTGAAGTAAAAAAAGGTGATGATCTTTACGACAAAACACATTATGATATATATAAAGATGCAAGATATATAGTAGAAGAGGTGAATCGGGGTCAAGGTTTTGTTTTGTTTCTTAATCAAGAGAAGTTATCTGTAAATGAACCGATCGGGTATTCAAAACCACAGATATTCAAGATGCAGATAGAAGAGACGATTGAGCGTCATATGCAGACGCAGGAAGAATTGAAGAAGAAGAATATCAAAGTATTGTCACTCTTCTTTATCGATCGTGTTGCAAATTATACAGATGATAAAAATGGAATCATCCGAAAGATCTTTGACGAAGCATTTACGAAGATCAAGAAAAAATACGACCATTTTAAGAAGATGGATGCTGAATTGGTCCGTTCAGCTTACTTTGCTAAGAAAAAATTGAAAACGGGTGGAGAAGAAGCGATTGATACGAATGGAGAGAATGAAGAGCAACGTAAGTTAGAAAAAGAGGCATTCCATCTGATAATGCAAGACAAGGAGCGTTTACTGTCGTTTGATGAAAAAGTATCCTTCATCTTTGCTCATTCTGCTTTAAAAGAGGGATGGGATAATCCGAATGTGTTTCAGATATGCACATTGAACGAAACAAAATCTGAAATGAAGAAACGGCAAGAGATTGGCCGAGGCTTGCGTATTTGTGTCAATCAAACCGGTGAACGTGTAATGGATGAAGGTGTTAACGTTCTGACTGTTATAGCGAACGATAGTTATGAATCGTATGTCCGTGGTTTACAGATGGAATATACAGAGGACGGAGATATTGCACCTCAAAAGCCTTCCAATGCTCGGAAGGACAAATCAAAGCGAAATGAGAAGATCTTTAAGAGTAAGGATTTTAGAACCTTTTGGGAAAATCTTAGCAAACGAACACGGTATGAAATCAATATCGATTCGGAAGCATTGATTGAAAAGTGTATTGCTTCGGTCAAAGCAGCACAAATGCCTGAACCACAGATTGTGGTAACAAAAGGAAAATTTGTAATTACCGAATACAAAATCGAATTGCTATCGGTAAGTGGAAAGACTGCAAAATTAAAAGTATCTATTACGGATACATCTGGAAATGAAAAAATTAATACATACACATTTATACCGAAGAGTGATCTACAGAAGACATTCAATGATGACCGCTTAAAGGATTACAAGATTCTTTCAATTAAAGATGATGGTTTAGATTCAGAAGTTGAATTTAATAACGGAAGAATACTAACGAAGCACGATCCAATCAGATTTGATAGCCAAGTAGGGCAAAAAATTGATTCGCGAGTTGCAATGACAACTGTTACCACATATCCAGTTTTTAATTTTGTTGATCGTGTTGCAAGGGAAACAGGTCTTACTCGGCCAACAATCAACAAGATTTTCAAAGGTCTTTCAAAAGAGAAAAAAGAATCGATTTTCAAAAACCCTGAAGGATTCACAAGTGTATTTCTAAATAAGATTAAAGAAACACTGGCGGATCACATTGCAGAACGCATTGAATATGTTGCAGAATCCGAGTTGGAAAAATATGAACTGGAAGATGTTTTTCCTCCGTTGATAAATTATCCCCAAAAAGAAGTGCTTCCCGGGAATGAAAAATCGTTATATGATCAGATCCAGTTTGATTCTGAAATTGAACAACGGTTCATCGTTAATAGATTGCAAAAAGAAGATGAAGTTGTTCTTTATTTCAAATTCCCCGGAACGTTCAAAATTGGGATACCGAAAATTATTGGAAATTATAACCCTGACTGGGGAGTAATTCGTTTTGACGAAGATAAGTCGATGAAGCTTCATCTCGTTAGAGAAACAAAAGGAAATCTTGATTCAAACCTTCTTCAATTTGCAAATGAAGGGCGTAAGATATCCTGTGCAGAGAAACACTTCGAAGCGTTAGGGATGGATTATAGAGTTGTGACGGATCAAATCCCATTTTGGTGGAAGAAGAAAGAAAAATAAAAAATGTCCCCTGAAAAATTCTCGAAATTATGCAAATACTATTTGGATTGTCTTTTAGAGGATGATTCAAGTTCAAGTTCAATATTTGCTTCTGGGCGTTACGGTGCTGATTATGCAAAAATTGGACAACCAGAACTTACGCATCGAGAATTAACGAAGTTATCAGAACAAGAAAAACAAAATTTATCAACAATTAAGCAACGATTAGAAAGAGGTAATCAAAAATTATCTTGGTGGTATGGATATCCCACACTCTTTCGATGGGTAAAAGGGAAGACTACTTGGGAAGGGGGAATGCTCGATCCACTCTTTATTGTCCC
>Ga0172379_10002783_pt1 | contig 29777 bp, 24 predicted proteins | sample GrowelOW334metaG_FD_119756 | JGI IMG/M metagenome (GOLD analysis project Ga0172379, IMG submission 119756) | Groundwater microbial communities from an aquifer near a municipal landfill in Southern Ontario, Canada - Groundwater well OW334 metaG | ecosystem: Environmental > Aquatic > Deep...
TGTGTTTGCCTCAAATTCGGCACCACAGGTATCGACCATTTTATAAACGGCTGAAATGCCGGCTTCGAGCCGCTGCTTTCGCAGGGCGGGTTCGGTTATGTTCAGTTTTGAAGCGATATATTTGTCGCTGAAGCCGAGTTTTTTTGCCTGTTTGAGATTTTTAATACTTAATTTGCTCTCAAACGAGACAATCTGTTTTATGTTTTCGAGAAACCATGGATCGATTTTTGTTAAGTCGAAAATTTCTTTAATTGAAAATTTTCTTCGCATAGCTTCAGCGATATACCAGAGCTTGTCCCAGCGATTTTTTCGTAAAATTTGTTTTAATTCGTCATCGCCGACAGATGCGTTGATGTGTTTGCTGTCTAAAGAATGGCGGTCGATTTCGAGTGAGCGAATGGCCTTTTGGAAAGCTTCCTTGAAAGTTCTGCCGATAGCCATAGCTTCGCCGACGCTTTTCATCTGGACGGTAAGTTCGGGATTTGTGGCTGGGAATTTTTCAAAAGTAAATCGCGGCCACTTGACCACGCAATAGTCAATTGACGGTTCAAAGCAGGCCGGAGTTTTCTTTGTGATGTCGTTGGCAATTTCATCGAGCGTGTAGCCGACGGCTAAAAGCGAAGCGATTTTGGCAATTGGAAAGCCTGTGGCTTTTGATGCAAGGGCGGAGCTTCGCGAAACGCGCGGGTTCATTTCGATGACGTACATTTTGCCGTTTGCGGGGTTGACTGAAAACTGGATATTCGAGCCGCCTGTCTCAACACCAATCGCGCGGATGATTTTGAGCGATGCATCACGCATCGTCTGGTATTCCTTGTCGGTGAGAGTTTGAGCGGGGGCGACTGTGATGCTGTCGCCTGTGTGAACACCCATCGGGTCGAGGTTTTCGATTGAGCATACGATAACGACGTTGTCTTTTTTGTCGCGCATTACCTCAAGTTCGTATTCCTTCCAGCCGAGTACGGATTCTTCGATAAGCACCTGACTGGTGGGGCTGAGACTCAGACCCCAGTGTATGAATTCCTTGTATTCTTCGGCGTTATAGGCGATGTTTCCGCCCGTTCCGCCGAGTGTGTATGATGCGCGAATAATTGCGGGAAATCCTATTTCTTTGATTATTTTCTGCGCTTCAGGCCAGGTGTGTGCGTAGCCGCTTTTTGGGACTTCAAGGCCGATGTCCTGAATAATTTTTTTGAAGCGGTCGCGTTCCTCTGCTTTTTTGATAGTCTCTAAATTAGCACCGATGAGTTTTACACCGTATTTATCCAATACGCCGCTCTCGGCAAGAGCGACAGCGGTATTGAGGCCTGTCTGTCCGCCGAGTGTAGGCAGGATGCAATCGGGTCTTTCCGCGATAATAATTTTTTCGACCATTTCAGGCGTAATTGGTTCGATGTATGTTCGGTCGGCCAGTTCGGGGTCGGTCATAATTGTGGCAGGGTTGCTGTTGACGAGTACGACCTGGTAGCCTTCATTTTTGAGGGCTTTACAGGCCTGAGCGCCGGAATAATCGAATTCGCAGCCCTGACCGATTACAATCGGGCCTGAACCTATGAGCATAATTTTTTTGATGTCTGTTCGTTTTGGCATTTTTTACTGCATCCGTGTCGTTAAGGTTTATTTTGTCGATAAAGGTTTGTAATCGGCATTCTTCTATCCCTTCCGAATGCCTTTGGCGTGATTTTAACCCCGGGCGGACACTGCCGCCGCTTATATTCATTGCGGTCAACCAGTTTAATAATTTTTGTCGTGATTTCCGCATCGAATCCCTGTGCGATAAGTTCGTGCAGAGATTTTTCTTCTTCAATATACCCTTTCAAAATCGCGTCAAGCAGGTCGTAAGGCGGCAGTGAATCGCTGTCTTTCTGGCCGAGACGTAATTCGGCGGTCGGAACTCGCTGGATTACGCTTTGCGGAATTACCTCTTTGCCAAAGCGTTTATTTATATATTCGCATAGCTGATAAACGAGCGTTTTCGGCACATCCTTAATGACCGCAAATCCGCCTGCGGTGTCGCCGTAGAGGGTGGAATATCCGACGGCTGTTTCGCTTTTGTTTCCAGTGGTCAGCACGATATAGCCGAACTGATTGCTGAGCGACATCATAATAGTGCCGCGTATTCGAGCCTGAAGATTTTCATAGGCAAGGCCTTTATCGCTCCAGCCGGCTGTTTTGGCAAGTTCGTTGTTGAAATTTTGCAAAATCTGTTCTATGGGGATATTGTGAAATTCCATATTGAGATTTTTGGCGCATTTTTCAGCGTCTGTTATCGTTTCTGAACTATTAAATCTTGTTGGCATTGTAATGCCGACGACATTTTCGCTGCCCAATGCCTGAGCGGCAATGGCGGCAGTGAGAGCCGAATCTATTCCGCCGCTGAGGCCGATGAGGACTTTTTTGAAGCCGTTTTTGCGGACATAATCGCGTGTTCCAAGTACAAGCGCGTTATAAACTTCTTCGACATAATCGACACTCAAATCTGTTGAGGCAGATGCGATTTTTTGGCCTTTGTTAATTTCTGCGACGAGTAAATCTTCATCGAAACTTTTTGCGCAGGCAGCGAGTTTTCCACTGCATTCGATAATCATACTTCTGCCATCAAAGACAAGCTCGTCCTGACCGCCGACGAGATTGCAATACGCGACAGGGCAGCCGAGCGCTTTTGCGGTATCGTGGATTACCAGAAGTTTCTCTTTGATTTTGCCTGCGTGGAATGGCGATGCGGAGATATTTACGATTAAATCTCTGTCTTTTTCTTCCGCTATGAAATTTTTCAGCCAATCAGCATTCCAAATGTCTTCACAGATGGTGCAGACAATAGAAATACCTTTTATTTTCACCACTACCGGAGAGATGCCCGGCTGAAAGTATCTTTTCTCATCAAAAACACCGTAGTTTGGTAAAAGCCCCTTGCTGTAAATTTTTGTGATTTTGCCATTCTCAAGAACTACAAGTGAGTTATACGGCAGGGGGTGGCCATCTTCAGCAAAACCTAAAATTATGGCGATATCAGGACAATCTGCGGCGATTTGTTCGACGGCTTTTTTGTTTGCGGCGAGGAAGGATTTTTTCAAAAGCAAATCTTCCGGCGGATAACCGCAAATACACAATTCCGGGAAAACAAGCAAATCAACGCCTGCTTGTTTTGCTCGAGCATACATTTGCCGAACTTTGCCGCAATTAGCCGCAAAGTCTCCGACAGTGGTATTTATTTGTGCTAAACCTATTTTCACTTATACTTTATGCCCTGATAACCAACTATTTATTTGCTCTGCGGCTTTTCTGCCGGTGTCGATTGCCTTTACGACAAGCGAAGCTCCGAGCGTCGAATCTCCGGCGACGAAAACATCCGGCCGATTAGTCTGAAAATTTTCCGCAGCGATGTTGCCGTATCCGTCGAGTTTCAGATTCAGGTCTTTTACCAGTCCATCATATTGAACGTGTAAAAAACCCATCGCCAGTATAACAAGGTCGGTCTTAATAGTAAATTCCGAACCGTCTTTTTCTTTTGTGTCCCAACCTCTGGGTGTTTTGAGCCATTCAACCTCGCAGCCCTGAAGTTCGCTGACGGATGTTTCTGTGCCTGAGAGTTTTGTGGTCTTTACGCTCCACATTCTCTGACAGCCTTCCTCGTGCGATGATGAAGTTCTCATAGTTCTTGGCCACATCGGCCAAGGCGTGTCTAACGGCCTTGTTTCTGGTGGTTTTGGCAGGATTTCGAGCTGGTAAATCTGCTTTGCGCCCTGTCTTTTCGCGGTGCCGATGCAATCGCTTCCTGTATCGCCGCCGCCGATGACGACGACGGATTTATCTTTCGCCGAGATTGCTTTGCCTTCAATTTGTTCACCGGAGCAGAGTTTGTTCTGCTGTGTCAGGTAATCCCAGGCGAACACAACATTTTCGTAGCCTCTGCCTGCGACAGCCAAATCTCGCGGAACGCCCGCACCCATTGTGATGCAGAGGCAGTCGAACATTTTTTTAAGGTAATGAGCGGAAATGTCTTTGCCGACTTCCACGCCTGTCTGAAATTCGACACCTTCGGCAACCATCTGGGCGATTCTGCGGTCGATGATGGATTTATCAAGTTTGAAATCCGGTATGCCGTAGCGCAAAAGTCCGCCGACCTTCGCGTCTTTTTCAAAAACGACAACGCTGTGTCCTGCTCTGGCAAGCTGTTGGGCGACGGCAAGACCGGCTGGGCCTGAGCCGATGACGGCGACCCTTTTGCCGGTTTTTTCCGCTGCGATAATCGGTTTTATCCAGCCTTCGGCAAACCCGCGTTCTACAATCTGATATTCGATATGCCTGATGAAGACCGGCTCATCGTTTATCGCCAGTGTGCAGGCAGTTTCGCAGGGAGCGGGGCAGATACGGCCTGTAATTTCGGGGAAATTATTTGTCGAATGAAGAAGTTCGCAGGCCTTTTGCCACCGGCCTTTGTAAATCATATCATTGAATTCAGGTATATTGTTGCCAAGCGGACAGCCGACGCCGTGGCAGAAAGGCACTCCGCAATCGATACATCTGGCGGCCTGCTGGACAATATCGTCGGGCGTGAGGACAAGCTCGACTTCTTTGAAGTCAGTTATTCTTTCCCCAACCGGTCTGTATCCGGTTTTTTTGCGTTTATATTTTACAAAGCCTTTTATCTCAGCCATAGAACACCTCTTCAGTTGCGGGCGTTGTCTCAGTGTGCCGCTGTTCTGCCGCTCTCATTTTTTCAAGCGACTTTCTGTAATCAATCGGAATAACTTTTACGAATTTTCCGAGCATATCGTACCAGGAATTTAAAATTCTCTCGGCCTGTTTGCTTGCCGTCCATTTGTAATGTTTTTCGATAAGCTCTTTGAGAAGTTTTTTATCTTCATCTAATTTTACGCTTTCGAGTTCGACCATATCGAGGTTGCAGAGCGTGTCGAACAACTGCATTTCATCGAGGACATAAGCGATTCCGCCGCTCATACCCGCCGCGAAATTGCAGCCTGTTTTGCCGAGAACAACGATAGTTCCGCCGGTCATATATTCGCAGCCATGGTCGCCGAGGCCTTCGACGACGGCGGTTACTCCGCTGTTTCGAACGGCGAATCTTTCGCCTGCCATACCGTTTATAAATATCTCGCCTTTTGTGGCGCCGTACAGCAGGGTGTTGCCTACGATGATATTTTCATTAGCGGCGAAAGACGAACCTTCGGGGGTCTTTACGATTATTCTGCCGCCTGAAAGACCTTTGCCCAGATAGTCGTTGCTCTGGCCAATGAGCGTCATTGTAACGCCGGAGGCTAAAAACGCTCCGAAACTCTGACCTGCCGAGCCGGCAAATTCCAATTCGATTGTGCCGTCGGGCAGTCCTGCTGAGCCGTATTTTTTCGCGATATAATTGCTAACAATAACGCCGACTGCTCGATTGGTATTGCGAATCGGTATTGAGAATTTTATTTTTTTTCCGCTGTCGATTGCGGATTTTATATTTTCCAGAATCTTCCAATCTAAATGGTCTTCGAGCTTGTACGGCTGGGAATGAATTTTTCTGACTGCTCTGCCGTCAGATATATCAGGCTGGGCGAAAATGGCGGAAAAATCAAGTCCTTTGGCTTTGTAATTTTCAATTGCCTTTTTTATGCAGAGCATATCGACTCTGCCAATCATATCATCAAACTTTTTAAAGCCGAGCTTAGCCATAATTTTGCGAGCTTCCTCGGCGACAAAGAACATAAATCTTTCGATGTATTCCGGTTTGCCTGCGAATCTTGCGCGAAGCTGGGGGTCCTGTGTGGCGATGCCGAATGTACAGGCTCCTTCGTGGCATTTTCTAAGCAGCGTGCAGCCAAGTGTAACCAGAGCGGCTGTGCCGAATCCGAATCTCTCTGCGCCGAGCAGGGCTGCGATTACGATATCTCTTCCGGTTTTTAACTGGCCGTCGGTCTGAACGACGATTCTGTCTCTTAAATTATTCGCGACTAAAACCTGCTGTGTCTCGGCAAGACCAAGTTCCCACGGAATGCCAGTATGCTTAATTGAGCTGAGCGGGCTTGCGCCAGTTCCGCCATCGTGTCCGCTGATGAGAACTTCATCGGCGTTTCCTTTTGCGACACCGGCTGCGATAGTGCCTACGCCGACCTCTGCGACGAGCTTGACGGAAACTTTCACGCCGGGATTGCTGCATTTAAGGTCGTATATCAATTGCGCCAAATCCTCGATTGAATAAATATCGTGGTGCGGCGGGGGAGAGATAAGCGTTACGCCGGGCGTTGAATGACGCAGTTTTGCGATTTCCTCGGTAACTTTATGGCCGGGAAGCTGGCCGCCTTCGCCGGGTTTTGCGCCCTGAGCCATTTTGATTTGAAGTTCCTTTGCGTGCGAAAGGTAATTTATCGTTACGCCGAAACGACCGCTTGCGATTTGCTTAATCGCGCAGTTTCTTGAGACTTTTCCTTCGACTTCGATGTATCTTTCTTCATCTTCGCCGCCTTCGCCGGTGTTGCTCATACCGCCGATATTGTTCATCGCCATCGCAAGACATTCGTGAGCCTCTTTACTTATAGAGCCGTGGCTCATCGCGCCGGTTACGAAGCGTTTTACAATTTCGCAAGCCGGTTCGACTTCATCAATAGAAATCGGTTCGGCAGGGATATTTTTAAATTCAAAAAGTCCGCGAAGCGTGCAGAGCTTTTTATCCTGCATATTGACGGCATCAGCATATTCATCGTAAGCCTTCTGGTCTTCGTTTTTGACCGCGTGCTGAAGGCAGGCAATCGTTGTCGGATTCCATAAATGCGTCTCGCCTCCATTGCGATAGTGATAATCGCCGCCGAAATCGAGTTCAAGCTGTGCGCTCTTTCTCGGTTCAAAACCCGCGTTATGTCGCAGCAGCGTTTCTTTGGCTATTTCTTCGAGGCCAGCACCCTGTATTCGTGAACTGGTATCAGTGAAGAATTCATTTATAAATTCACTGTTAAGGCCGATGGCCTCGAATAATCCCGCTGAATGGTAGCTTCTCAATGTCGAGATGCCCATTTTGCTCATTGTCTTGAGTATGCCTTTTTTTATTGCCGCGATAAAATTATCGGCAACCTGCACCGGCTCCATTTTTGCGGGGAGTTCGCCGTTTCTGTGAAGTTCGTTGAGACACTCAAACGCCAAATATGGATTGACGGCGTTTGCGCCATATCCGCACAGCAGGCAGAAGTGCATTACTTCTCTGGGTTCTCCGCTTTCGACGATAATGCCCGCATCGGCTCGCAGGCCTGTCTTCATCAGTGCATTGTGAACAGCGGCGGTTGCCAGCAGCGAAGGAATCGCAGCCATAGTTTTTGAAATATGGCGGTCGCTTATTACTACGAGACAGGCTCCGCCTTCGACAGCGGCTTTTACATCGCTGATGAGTCTGTCGATGCCGTATCTGAGCGAACCGGCGGGGTCGTTTGTCTCAGCGTCAAACAGGGCTGAAATTGTGGCCACCTTAAAATCATCTCGTTTTACTGAACGCAGCCTTTCAATATCCTCATTGGTAAGTATCGGATGTGGCAGCTTCAACTGTCTGCAATGCTGCGGGGTTTCGTCGAGGACGTTGGGCCTTTTGCCGGTGAAAGCCATAAGACTCATCACCAGTCCCTCACGAAGGGGGTCGATAGGCGGATTGGTAACCTGAGCAAATGACTGTTTGAAGTAATTAAACAGCAGTTTGGACTGATTGCTCAAAACCGCCAGAGCGGCATCGTTGCCCATCGAGCCGATGGCTTCCTGACCGTTGAGACCCATCGGCATAAGAACCATTTTTAACTCTTCACGAGTATAGCCGAATGTTCTTAGTCTCTGGGAAATTGTTTCCGAATCTGTATGTATCAATTTCGGACTGTCGAAAAGGCCGCGAAGTTCTATGCGGTTTTCTTCGAGCCAGCGACGGTATGGTTTCTGTCTTGAAATTGTGCTCTTGACTTCGTTGTCTGTAACGATTCTGCCTTCGACGGTGTCAACAAGAAACATATTGCCAGGCTGAAGCCGGCCTTTCTTTTGGATTTTTTCCGGCGGAAATTCAACTACGCCCGCCTCGCTTGCCAAAATCGCAAGGCCGTCTGTCGTGATAACATATCTGCAAGGCCGCAGACCGTTGCGGTCAAGTGTTCCGCCGATAATTCTGCCGTCGGTAAAGACCATCGCCGCCGGGCCGTCCCACGGTTCCATAATAGAGGCGTGATATTCATAGAATGCCCGCTTATCTGCGCTGATGTGATACTTCTGGCCGAATGCTTCCGGAATCATCATCATCATCGCGTGCGGCATCGACCTGCCGGCCTGAACAAGCAGTTCGAGCACGTTATCAAAATAAGATGAATCGCTGCCGCCCGGCGCGAGAATCGGCAGGCAATCCGCCATATATTTGCCGAACTTGTCGCAGACCATTTTATCTTCGCGTTTTTGCATACTGGTTTTATTGCCGCTGAGCGTGTTGATTTCGCCGTTGTGCGCTATGCAGCGGAAAGGCTGGGCAAGCCGCCAGTTTGGGAATGTATTTGTGCTGTACCGCTGATGAACCGTTGCCAGTGCGCTTTTCATAGTCTCATCGGCAAGGTCAGGATAATACGCGAACAACTGCCAGGCCATAAACATTCCCTTATAGCAGATTGTCCTGCTGCTCATCGAGCAGATATAAAAATCGTTTGCGGCACTGCCGAAAGTTTCTAATGCCTGTTTCTCGGCGCGTTTGCGGGCGAGGAAAAGTTTTGTTTCAAATTTCTCCGCTTCAGTTCCGCAACCGTCAATGAATATCTGGCAGATACGCGGCTCGGCTTCGAGGGCGATTTTGCCGAGACAATCGGGTTTGACTGGCACATCGCGGCTGCCGATGATTTTCATTCCGTGCAGTTCAACGGCCTGATTGAGTATGTTTAAACATTTCTGGCGAAGTTCGTTGTTTTTTGGAGAAAATATCTGTGCGACTGCATAATTGCCTTGCGGAGGAAGTTCAATTTTCAGGTTTTTGCTTTGGGCAAAAAAAAACTCGTGCGGAATCTGGAAGAGAATTCCAGCGCCGTCTCCGGTGATTTCATCCGCTCCTGCCGCTCCGCGATGATGGAGGTTGAGCAGAATTTCTTTGCCGTATTCGAGAATTGAGTGGTCAACCCTGCCGGAGATATTGACAACAGCGCCTATTCCGCAGGCATCGTGTTCTCTGCGTACTTCGTACAGTCCAGAATCAGTTAAAACTTTTGTCATTTTTACCCTAAAACAGTCATAGATGATTACAAAATGGCCGATTTTAAGAAAAATCGGCCATTGTTAGAACAAATTTTACGCTTTCTGCCACCCGTTATTTGACAAACAGCAACTCTGCATAAGTCGGCAACGGCCAAAGTTTTGCGTCCACCATAGTCTCTAATTCGTCAGCCGCTTTTCGCACAATCGCCATCGCCGGCTTGACAACATCGCGGTAATTTTCCGCTTTTTTAGCAGTGTTGTCAATGTTATTCGCCTTACAGGCCGCATTTTTCAGACATTCAGATGCGCCGCTTAGCGAATCAATCAGTCCACATACATTTTCAAGCATTTTTTTCTGAGAGCCGCAGTCAACGCCCGCCTTACCGATGTTCTTAATTGTCCTGGCCAAAATTCCCGAATACTCAATCGCCGCCGGAATAATCTGCCTTTGAGCAATGCTCACGGCAGTCCTTGCTTCGATATTGATAGTCATACTGTAAGCATCGAGCAGAATTTCAGATCTTGCCTTGAGTTCCGCCTTTGTCAAAACTTTGTGAGTTTTGAATAGTTCGACATTCTCAGCATCCATAACCGTCTCAAGCGATTCTACGGTTGACTTGATATTCGGCAGACCGCGTTTTTCAGCTTCTTTTGCCCAATCTTCGGTGTAATTGTCGCCATTATACACCACTTTTTTGTGGTCTTTGGCGATTTTTTGCAGAATCTTCTGTACGCCGGTCTTAACGTTTGTCGATTTTTCAAGCTCGTCAGCGATTTCTTTCAGAGTATCAGCGACGATGGTGTTCAGCACAAACATCGGGCCTGCCGTTGACTGGCTTGAGCCGACCATACGAAACTCAAACTTATTTCCTGTGAACGCAAACGGCGAAGTCCTGTTTCTATCCGTGCTGTCTTTCGGTAATTGCGGCAATGTGGAAACGCCGAGCTTTAATTGTCCGCCTGTTTTTGACGACTTTGCACCGCCTGCGGCCAATTGCTCTATAATATCCATAAGCTGGTCGCCGAGGAATATGGAGACAATTGCCGGCGGCGCTTCGTGAGCGCCAAGGCGATGGTCGTTTCCAGCCGTCGCTACGCTTGCGCGGAGCAGTTTGGCGTATTTATTAACGGCACGCATTACCGCGCACAGCATTACCAAGAATACCATATTATCGTGAGGCGTACTGCCCGGGTCGAGCAGGTTGACGCCATCGTCAGTTACCATACTCCAGTTATTGTGTTTGCCCGAACCGTTCACGCCGGCGAAAGGTTTTTCGTTCAGCAGGCATACCATATTATGCTGCAGCGCCACCTTCTGCATAGTTTCCATAACGAGCTGATTGTGGTCTGTCGCCACATTGACAGTCCCGAACACAGGAGCAAGCTCATACTGCGCGGGCGATACTTCGTTATGCTGCGTCTTTGCAGCTACGCCGAGTTTCCAGAGTTCGACATTCAGGTCGTGCATATAAGATGCAACTCTTTCGTGCAGAGCGCCGAAATAATGGTCGCTCATTTCCTGACCTCTTGGCGAAGGCGCTCCGAAGAGCGACCTGCCCGTGAGCATAATATCAAGCCGCTTCTCAGCGAGCTTTTTGTCAACCAGGAAGTATTCCTGTTCCGGCCCCAGCGTTGCCGCTACACTTTTTGAAGCGCTGCCAAGAATTTTAAGAACCCTCGTCGCCTGCACATTTAAAGCGTCCATCGACTTGAGCAGCGGGGTTTTTTTATCCAGAGCCTCTGCGGTGTATGAGCAGAACGCGCAGGGAATATAAAGCGTAATATTTTTGCCGGTCTCTTTAATAAACGCCGGGCTTGTGCAGTCCCATGCGGTATAACCGCGAGCCTCAAAAGTTGCCCGCAGTCCGCCCGATGGAAAACTCGAAGCGTCAGGCTCACCCTGAGTCAGTTCCTTGCCGCTGAATTCCATTATCGTCCTGCCTTCAGGCGTAGGCGATATAAATGAATCGTGTTTTTCAGCGGTCAGGCCCGTCATCGGCTGGAACCAGTGGCAAAAGTGCGTTGCGCCCTTTTCGATAGCCCAGTCTTTCATAGCATTGGCCACAACATTGGCCAGTGCAGAATCGAGGAATCTGGCTTCCGCCATCGTCTTTTTAAATTCCTTATAGACGTTCTTGGGCAGCCTTTCTCTCATTGTTACATCGTTAAAAACGTTTGTACCAAACAATGACACAATGGACTCACAACATTCACTCATTTTTTATACTCCATTTGTTACTATAAACATTTTATATCGCTACCAAACCGGCTTACGCAACTGTAATACAGACGCAAGCCTATATATAAGATTAGCAATAACTATGCCAGCCGGTCTTTTGGTACATTTTTTTCATATCACATTGCACTAAAAGGTATTACAAAGAAAAACAAAATCAAGACAAAAATCATTACCGCTACAATTTTGTATATTTTAATAAATAAATCTACATTTTTGTATTTATTACAAAATTGTCTTTACACCCTCGGCTTATCCGATTGCTTCGCTGCCTCGTTCTTCTGTGCGAATTCTGACACACTCCTGCAGGTCAACGACGAATATTTTTCCGTCTCCGGTTTTGCCTGTTTTCGCTCCCTTGACTATGGCTTTTATTGTACGTTCGACAAAACTGTCGTTGACAGCGATTTCTATGCGGATTTTTCGCAGAAGATTGCCGGTTTCCTTAAAACCTCGATATACTTCGGTAACGCCTTTTTGTCTGCCATGGCCGAGAACTTCACTGACGGTGATAAGATTCACCTGGGCCTTGTACAACTCTTCTTTTACCTGTTCTAAGTGGTGTGGTTTGATTATTGCCGTTATAAGTTTCATATCGGGTATCCTTTTAATCTAATATGGTATAAGCGTGTTCGTTATGTTGTGTGAGGTCAAGCCCTATTGCCTCATCGTCTTCATTGACACGAATACCTACTGCCCAGTCAACAATTTTGTAAAGTATATACGTTGCGATTAGTGCGTATCCCGCTGTGGCTGCCACTGCCATCAATTGTATCAGGAGCTGTCTTGGGTTGCCAAATAACAAGCCATTTGCGCCGGCAGGATTTATCGCTTTTGAGGCGAACAGACCTGTTGCCAGAGTTCCCCATATACCGCCTATGCCGTGTATGCCGAAAGCATCAAGCGAATCATCATAGCGGAATTTGTGCTTTAAAAAGCTGACGGCTGCGAAACAGAGGATACTTGCGACCACGCCAATAAAGATTGCGCTGATAACACCGACATATCCTGCCGCCGGCGTTATTGTTGCAAGCCCTGCGATTGCGCCAGAAATTGTGCCCAGCATTGTTGGAGCGCCGTTGAATTTCCAGTCTATTAGCGCCCATGTTAAAGCTGCTGCAGCGCCTGCGGTATGTGTAACCACAAATGCGTTGACCGCGAGGCCGTTTGCTCCGAGCGCCGAGCCTGCGTTAAAACCGAACCATCCGAACCAAAGTAATCCAGCACCGAGTACGCTGAAAGGCAGCGAGTGCGGCGGAACGGAGTGTTTATCAAAACATTTGCGTTTTCCGATCATAACAGCAGCGACTAATGCAGCGATACCTGCGTTAATATGAACGACAGCTCCACCGGCGAAGTCCATAGCACCCATTTCTCGCAGCCAGCCGCCGATACCCCATATCCAGTGTGCTACCGGGTCATATACGAATGTTGCCCACAAAAGCGTAAAAATCAGAAATGCCGAAAATTTCATCCGCTCGGCAAATGCGCCAATGATAAGCGCAGGCGTGATGACAGCAAACATTGCCTGGAAAATCATAAATGCCTGATGCGGAATAGTTGCGCTATATGGTGTGTATGGCGATAAGCCGACCCCTTTAAGGCCGACCCACTGGAGGCCGCCAATCCAGCTTTTTCCCGGTGCAAATGACAGACTGTATCCGAACAGTACCCATTGAATGCTCAATGCCGCAAGCACGATAAAGCACTGCATTAAAATGCTGAGGTAGTTTTTGCGTCTAACAAGCCCGCCATAGAAAAACGCCAGCCCCGGAGTCATAAGCATAACAAGGGCGGCAGACATTAAGACCCATGCGGTATCGCCGCTGTCTATTTTTGTCGCAGCGGGGGATTGCGCAGCAAAACACAGGCCGGTCGATGACAAAATCATCGCGCAGCATAAAACAATTAAACGTGAGTTTTTCATTTAACACCACTTCCATAAATAAATCAAAAATCTAAAATTATGCATTACGTTCGTGTCGGTATGTTTGGCAATAATTGTGCCAAAGTTTTTATGTATGCATAACTCGTTTATTTGCAGGGAGTTGTGAGTGATGATAAGGGGTTACTGAAAGCTGAAAATTCTACGTTATTGTGATTAAATAGCAGAAAATCTACGTTATTGTAAAACATCAAGGGGTCCACGATGTGAACCCCCTGTGCCAAGACACATACTGGAAGTGGTGCCCTTATACGAACGACCGCTCTAAGGTTTCTGTCGGTTTTGTTTTATCCTATTGCCTCGCCGCCGCGTTCACCGGTGCGGATTCTTATGCATTCAGGCAGGTCGAGAACAAATATTTTACCATCGCCGATTTGTCCTGTCCTTGCGCCCGCGGTAATGCAATCAACAGCTTTTTCCACGAATCCTTCATTGACGGCTATTTCGAGTTTCACTTTTCTAAGCAGGCTGCCTTGTTCCTTATGGCTTCTATATACTTCAGCGATGCCTTTTTGCCGGCCTCTGCCCGCAACGGTTGTAACTGTTACAAGATGAATTTCCTTTTCCGTGAGGTTGTTGAGAACCTCGTCCAGACGGTCAGGCTGAATAACTGCTATTATATATTTCATTTTATTATCCTTTCCTTTTTCAATGTGTTTAGTCAATTATGGTATAAGCGGCTTCACGGTGTTGCGTCAAATCCAGACCGACACGTTCTTCGTGTTCGCTTACCCGCAGCTTCATCATAACATCAACAACCTTGAAGAGTATGAAGCCAACGACAAAAGAGTATATCATCGTTACTAAAGTTGCCTTGATTTGAATCCAAAGCTGTATCGGATTGCCGTACAACAGGCCATCCGCACCGGCAGGATTTACCGTTTTTGTTGCCCATATACCAGTGGCAATCGCCCCCCAGATACCTCCGATGCCGTGTACGCCGAAAGCATCAAGCGAATCGTCATATCCGAGTTTGCTCTTGATGAAAGTTATTATTAACCACGGGAAAACGCTTGCGCCTATGCCTATCCAGATTGCTCCGGTCGGGTTGACAAATCCCGATGCGGGTGTGATTGCTACTAATCCAGCGACCGCGCCAGTAATCATACCGAGAGTTGTTGGTTTTTTGTGCTTGAACCAGTCTAACAATGCCCAGGTTAAGCCGGCTACCGCAGCGGCAATATGTGTTACGGTAAATGCGCTGCCCGCCAAACCATTCGCTCCAAGTGCACTGCCCGCGTTAAAGCCGAACCAGCCGAACCACAGTAATGCTGCACCGAGTACTGCCAGCGGCAGATTGTGGGGTGGAGATATGCCGTCAGGATAACCCTTGCGTCTGCCGAGTATCAAAGCTGCTGCCAAAGCGGTCATACCTGCGTTAATGTGAACGACAGTTCCGCCGGCGAAATCCAACGCCCCCCAGTTTCTCATAAAACCGCCTATGCCCCATACCCAGTGACAGACCGGGTCATAGACCAGAGTTGCCCACAGAAGTGTAAAAACGCAGAACGCTGAAAACTTCATTCGCTCTGCAAACGCACCAATGATAAGAGCCGGAGTAATTACAGCAAACATCATTTGGAACATCATAAATACTTCGTGCGGTATTGTTCCCGCATAATCCGCGTTCGGGGTCATTCCGACTCCCTTGAGCATAAACCATTGCAAATTGCCGATTATGCCGCCGTGGTCTGTACCAAACGAAAGGCTGTAACCCAAAACTACCCATTGCACGCTTATAATGCAAAGTATCATAAAACATTGCATAAGCACCGAGAGCATATTTTTACGACGTACTAATCCGCCATAGAAAAACGCCAGTCCCGGTGTCATAAACATCACCAGTGCTGTTGAAATCAGCAGCCAGGCGGTATCGCCGGTGTCGATTGTAGAAATAATATACATTTTTAGTGCTCCTTAAATGGAAAAAATATTATTTAAAGTTAATTTTTTAAAAACTCTTACCAATGCTTACACCAGTGAATAAATAGTCGCTCGATTTGGCATAAACATCTGAACTTCTTATTGTGCCGTCAACCAGCGTTACATAGTTTATACTCGGTTTTACCGTCCATCCGCCCGGGAAGCATATAGGCAGGGCGAGAGTGAATGCTAAATCGTTCAACCGTGATTCATCAACGCCCCAATAGTCCTTGTTGTATGTGCCATTGCCCCAGCCGAGAGAAGCGCCCCATACCAGATTGCAGTAGCATTTTTCGCTGAAGGTCATAAATTTTTCATAGGTATGCCCGATGCTTAAATTTACATAAGCCCCATTTTCATTGCCAAGGCCGTGATATACTTTAATAGCAGGGCTCAGCGGCACATCAAAATTTAATCCCCAGTAAATCTCGGTCGTATCTATAGCGGAAAAACTCGGAAAGTGATAATGAATCGTTCCAATAGAATAGCCTATTTTACTGTCTTCGCTGAATTTGCCGCTGTAATCAAGCGCCAGGTCGTATTCAGTAAATTCGCCGCTGTTGTCATTAACGCCGTAATCCGTCAGATTCAAATTACCCCAGATACTGGCAGTCCATCCCTTGTAACCTACGCCAATACTCGGTTGAAAAACAGCGCCATTATCAATCACCTGTCCTCGCCAAATGTACTTGGTGTAAAAGTCCGAAGTGAGATTGAACGAAAAATCATCTCCGGCAAATACAGGTACGCATACCGTTGTTAGATAACAGGCCGCTGCTGCAACTGCAAACTTTCTCATTTCATTGACTCCGGTAAAAAACAGTAAAACATTAAAACGCTATGTGTTATAAAGCAATCGTTGTGCCAATAATTTTTAAGGGAGAAAAGTGAGATGCAAGTGCTGTAATTGCAGATAGTTAGGTGATGTAATGCGGATAAGTAGTGTATTGAAATTAACTACAAAAATGTAAATATATATAATTTGTGCTACATTTTAGTAGTTTTAATTTATAAAAAAGCCCCGACAAAAGAAGCCTGTCAGTTGTTTTGTTCAACCTTATGCAGCTCGGCGGATTTATCGCCCGACAGGTCAATATCTTTCAGCGAATCATCCTGAGGCAGTATCAGCAGAAATTTATTGCATGAATCGACTTTGCATAATCCTTCAGTAATTTCAAAATCGAGAATATGTCCACCCTGTGTGCGGTCGTCGCTCAAAAAGTGAAAATGGCAGCCCGGCACATTCACACCCCTGGCGAATTGAGGCGACCTAAAGCCGACGATTACGCCCGAAACATCATTCATTTCAAATACGGATTGTTTTTCCGCGGCCTGTGCTAATGGTGGATAGGGTTTGTTCTGGGCAGGTACGCTGCGAACCTTCATATATTTAAACTTCCCGACAATTTCAACAGCGGTAAATAAATTCTGATTTGGATTTTTTTCATCAATGATTGACTGAACGGTTTTATAGTCCGCTGACTTTATCGGAAATTCCGTATCAAGCTTAAAACTGCAAACTGTCGCAAATGGCGTTTTGGCTGCGGTATTTGGCAGATAAACTTTGCCATCGGATTTAATCTGATAGACTTTACCATGGTAGACAATCATTTCTCCGTCGAGCCGAGCGAATGTTCCGATGCCGAAGTCGCCGTATTTTAATAATTCCCCACAGGTCATTTTCCCATCATAAACTCCCGCCAGCAGGGCATCGATAGTCGATGTTTGGGTAATTTGATTTCTCCCGGCAGGCAGACACCCGCCGCAGAATAACAGTGCGATAACAGCGAAAACTAATAATTGTTTCATATATGCTCCAAAGATAATAACTAAAAATCTACCTGTTTTTCAGAATAAAGCAATGATGAATATCACTATAACCCTCGTATTGCAAAAGATATGCACTTCGGATATTATATAAAAAATAATTGCCTATTTGAAAGGGTTAAATGAAGCTTAAATGGTTTATTTTCGGGTTTCTGGCGGGGATAGTTGTAACTGTTATTACTGTGGCAGGTATTCTCCTTTTTGCTGCTAATAAATACGTCCAAAGTCATACTGTCTCTCAGATTCCCGATTCTGCCTACGCTGAATGCCCCAATGATGGCGATGCAAATATCATCAGGTTGCTTGAGCCGATTCGCAAAAAACACAAAGTGCCGGCTATTTGCGCAGCAGTTGTTACCAGCGAAGGCTTAAAATTTGCAGGTGCTGTGGGAGTTCGGAAAATTGGTACTGATATTCCTGTAACGTTAAATGACAAATGGCATCTTGGTTCCGATACAAAGGCGATGACGGCATCAGTTATCGGAAGGCTTGTTGAACAGGGGGCTGTTAGCTGGACATCTACATTGGCAGAAATTTTTCCGGAACTTGAATCTTCAATAAATCCGGAACTGAAAAATGTTACGGTGCTTCAGCTTCTGTCGCATCGAGCAGGTCTGACCGCAGATTTAGATTGGCCTGAACTGTCAAAAAAAGGCTCTTTGCAGGAGCAGCGATATGCCGTTGTCAAAAAAGCTATCGCTGACAAACCGGAATATAAGCCTGGCTCAAAATTCAGTTACTCTAATCTGGGTTATGTTATTGCCGGTGCCATTATTGAAAAAGTTACAAACAGCAGTTGGGAAGAGCAAATTAAAAACCTGCTTTTTGAGCCTCTGAAAATGATAACCGCAGGATTTGGCGGGACAGGAACATCTGGCCAAATAGACCAGCCGTGGGGACATAACGCTAATGGTACACCTGTTGCCAAAAATGGTATGGATATAGACAACCCGCTCCTAATGGCGTCTGCCGGCTGTGTGAATTGCTCAATGGCCGACTGGTCTAAGTTTGTTATTGACCAGCTCAAAGGTGCGATAGAAAAGCCGGCTCTTCTGAAACCACAAACATATAAAACAATCCAAACACCACCTTTTGGAGGCGATTATGCACTCGGCTGGATTGTTACGAAAAGAGATTGGGGCGGAGGAACGGTATTCAATCACTGTGGAAGCAATACTATGAACTTTGCGAATGTCTGGATTGCACCGAACCGGGACTTTGCAATTCTTGTGTGTATTAATCAAGGCGGCGATGAAGGTTTTAATGCTTCCGATGAGGTAGTAAGCGAATTGATTAACTTTTATTTCAAAAATAAATAAGTGCTATTTATGATTTATTTCTGGCTCACATTGCTTACAATCGTCAATGCCATTTGGCTTGGGTTGAACTTTTTTGTTCTGCCGGGCAATTGGCTGATGATTATTACGGTTATTCTCTTTGCTGTTTGGCAAAAGGGCGTATTCAGCGTTTATACGATAATCGCGGCAATCGTTCTGGCTGTTATCGGCGAAATCATTGAATTTGTTTCCGGCGCAGGCGGAGCCAAAGTCGGCGGCGGCGGCAAAAAAGCTATGGCTGCGGCTATTGTCGGTGCGATTATCGGCGCAATCGTCGGAACAATAATCATTCCCATCCCCGTTATCGGCACACTGCTTGGAGCTGCTCTTGGCGCAGGCGGGGTGGTGCTAATTGTCGAAAAAAAGTCGGGCAGGGCGTTTGACAAGTCTCTAAAATCCGCGACCGGCGCCGGCGTTGGTCAATTACTCGGAACCTTCGCAAAATTCATCGTGGGCGTTATTATCTGGCTTGTTTTTCTAATCGCGGCATTTGTGTAAAGAAAAAGAAGCAAAGAAGCAGAGATGCAGGAAGTAAGGACTTGGATTCGACTGTTTTCCTTACATCTTTATTTCTTTACATCCTTGCTTCATTTAGCTGACTACTGTTTACTGCCTACTGCTGCAAGCATTTCTTTAAGAAGCGTGATTTTTTTGTTCTCTAACCACTGCTGATGCGATGTCAACCCAGCGGTATCGAGTTTCTTTTTTGATTTTTCCAGAAGATGTTCAATTTTTTCCCTGCTTGTATTCCACACGCAGACAGCGTCGTCAGCTATGATGTTCACCAGATTCGAGCTAATCAGGGCAAATCCGCCGGCAATGAGGGCTCTTTTATGGCTATTTCCGTTTTCGTTTTTTTGTTCCACGGTAATTTCCATAAATCCGACACCCAGTTCGCACAGCATCGGCGTGTGATTATACAAAACGCCCATACTTCCATCGTGTGCGATGAACACAACCGAACTCGACTGACAGTCGAGCAGTTTGCCCGCCGGCGAAACAATCACGCATCTGAAGATATTCTGTGCTTCTGCCATAAAGATATACCAATTGGTATTATTGCTCACGCGTCGAGCAGTTTGTAATCATTTGTACCAGCTTCGCTTGCCCGCGGAGGATAGTACGAATTATATTTTGAATTTGTGTTTATTTTTATTTTCCTGTAAGAACAGCCGCCTTACTTGCTGCATCCTCGACTGTGCCTACATACATAAACGCTTCTTCCGGCAGGCTGTCCCATTTGCCTTCGCATATTTGTTTGCAGCTTTCGATAGTATCGGCTCGTTCGACATAATTGCCCTCAAGGCCGGTGAACTGCCGAGTTACCATAAACGGCTGCGAGAAGAACCGCTCTAATTTTCTTGCTCTGGATACGATAGTTTGGTCTTGTCTGCTTAATTCGTCAACGCCGAGAATCGCGATGATATCCTGAAGGTCGTTGTATCTCTGGATATATTCGAGAACAGTTTGAGCGGTATTATAATGTTGACTGCCGACGATATTCGAGTCGAGAATTCTGGATGTGCTTTCCAGCGGGTCAACAGCAGGGTAAATACCCTTTTGCGTAATTGAACGTTTAAGCACGACAAATGAATCCAAGTGTGTAAATGTTGTCGCCGGCGCAGGGTCTGTGAGGTCGTCAGCGGGGACGTATATGGCCTGTACCGAGGTGATAGAACCGGATTTTGTCGATGTAATGCGTTCCTGCAACTGTCCCATTTCCGTAGCCAGAGTCGGCTGGTAGCCCACTGCCGATGGAATACGTCCCAACAGAGCCGACACTTCCGAGCCTGCCTGTGAAAAGCGGAAGATGTTATCTATGAATAAAAGCGTGTCGCCTACACCGCTTTCGCAGAAGTATTCAGCCTGTGTCATACCCGTAAGGGCTACACGAAGTCTTGCTCCCGGCGGTTCGTTCATTTGTCCGAATACTAAGCAGGTATGGTTCAGCACCGTATCCTCGGTATCTCCGATATGCGTTCGCTGCATTTCGAGCCACAGGTCATTGCCCTCTCTTGTTCGTTCTCCAACGCCGGCAAACACTGAATATCCGCCGTGCTTAGTTGCTATTCTGGCGATGAGTTCCTGAATTATAACTGTTTTGCCGACACCCGCTCCGCCGAACAAACCTGTCTTTCCGCCTCTTACAAACGGGCAGAGAAGGTCGATTACCTTTATGCCTGTTTCAAACATTTCCGTTTTTGCAGTTAGTTCCGACATCCGCGGCGGCATACGATGAATCGGCATTTTTGCTGATGTTTTGATTTCGCCTTTTTCATCAATAGGTTCGCCGAACAGATTCATCACTCTGCCAAGCGTTTCTTTTCCGACAGGCACCATAAGCGGAGAGCCTGTGTCATAGACATCCATCCCCCTTCGCAGGCCTAACGTGCTGCCCAGCGAAATAGCGCGTATTTTTCCGTCGCCCATATGCTGCTGAACTTCTCCGCAGAGTTTTTTTCCGTCTCCGAGGGGAATTTCCAGCGCGTTCTGCACGGCAGGCACATCAAGAAGTTCAAATTTAGCGTCGAAAACGCTTCCTATTACCTGAATCAGTTTTCCTTTTTTCATTGCAATGCTCCGGTTCCGCTCACTATATCCAGCAGTTCGCCTGTAATCAGGCTCTGTCTGGCATAATTGTAGTCGTTTGTTAATTCTTTTATCATAGTTTCAGCGTTTTCTGTCGCGTTTCGCATCGCCACCATACGCGCCAAATACTCGCTTAACGCAGCGTCCACAAAACAGGTTTCTATCGACGAGCGCACAATTGTTCTGGCAAGCTCCTTAATCAGCTCAAACGCGGCAGGCGACAGGATAAAATCTTCAAAAGATATTTTACCCCACGGCCAGATTACCGTAGCGCGGGTGGTAAGGTTATCTATCAGTTCGGTCAGCGGCAGGATTGTAAGTGTCTGAGCCTGCTGGCTTGTCGCTGAATAGTATCTCATATATACAATGCCGAACGAATCTATTTTACCCTCCATATATTGATCGACAAACTCCTCGGCAATGTCGTTGAACTCATTGATGCCGGTTGCCTTTTCAATATCGGGATATATTTTTTTTGGCGTTATATGGCGGTAGTTCAGCAGACTCATAAGTCTGCCTTCTGTCGCGTAGACATCGAGCGTTTTGCCTGCCTGAGCCGCTGCCTTGATATGAACATCAACCATAGCGGCTATATAGCTGTTATAAGCTCCGCACAGACCGCGTGAAGAACTAATCGCCAGAATAGCCGAATTACCGGAATTATTTTCCTTCAGCAGGGGATGGTCGATTGGCTCCTGCGATGTAACCAAAAGATAAGTGATTTGCGACAGTACATTATGATATTCAAAGATAGCCTTTCTTTTGTTTTGGTAAGATTTATACCTGGCGGTAGATATCATTTCCATCGTGCGCGTTATTCGCCTGACGCTGTCTGCCGCTTTTTTGCGTTGTAATATCTGTCTTATACCTGCCATTATTTGCCTATAAATTACAATCTATTTACTAAAAAATTCCAAGATAGCCATAGATAAAAGGAAGCAAGGAAATACGGATGTAAGGATGCAAGGAAACTTTAAATCTTTGGTTGACTGTCCTTACTTCCTTATTTATTTGCTTCATTACTTTTTTTTATTTATTTGCTTCCTTAAACTCTTTTGCCGCAGCCATAATTTTGTTCGAAAGGTCGTCTGTTAATTTTAGAGTTTTGTTTATTTCGTCGATATATTCTCGGTGTTCACTGGCCAATCGGTTTATCAGTGATATCGTAAATTTCGCGACAGACGCAACCGGCATATCATCTAAGAGGCCGCTTAAGCCTACCAAAATTGTGATTACCTCTTCGCCGACGCTTAACGGCGAAAATTGCGGCTGCTTGAGCAGCTCAACCATTCGGCTTCCGCGGTCAAGTTTAGCCTGTGATGCCGAATCGAGTTCAGTGCCGAGTCTGGCGAAGTTCAGCAGTTCGTTATACGATGCAAGGTCGAGCCTTAGTTTTGCTGCAACTTTTTTCATAGCTGCGGTTTGTGCGTCGCCGCCGACTCTGCTTACGCTTGTGCCGACATCAACCGCAGGTCTTATGCCCGACAAGAACAAATCTCTCTTGAGATATATCTGTCCATCCGTGATTGAAATCACGTTGGTTGGAATATACGCCGAGACCTGCTCTTCGAGTGTTTCGACTATCGGCAGGGCGGTGATAGAGCCGCCGCCGAGTTTGTCCGACAGATTTGCGCTTCTTTCCAACAGTCGGCTGTGCAGATAAAAAATATCGCCCGGATAAGCCTCTCTGCCTGGCGGACGACGAAGCAGGAGACTTAGCTGGCGATATGCCACAGCGTGCTTGCTCAAATCATCATAAATGCACAAGACATCTCGCTGATGCTCATACATAAAATACTCTGCCAGAGTGCAGCCGGAATAAGGTGCGATATACTGCATAGATGCATTGCTGGAAGCGGATGCGGTAATCACGGTTGTATATTTCATCGCTCCATTTTTTCTCAGCGTTTCCACTACCTCGGCTACCGTGGATTCCTTTTGACCTATTGCTACATAAATGCAGATAACATCTTTGTCCCGCTGGTTTATAACAGTATCTATCGCTATGGCGGTTTTGCCGGTTTTGCGGTCGCCGATTATCAATTCACGCTGTCCGCGTCCGATTGGAATCATAGCGTCTATGCTTTTGATTCCCGTCTGCAGCGGTTTTTTTACAGGCTGGCGCTTCGCTATGCCCGGAGCATCTGATTCCACTAATCTGCTCGTAACGGTCTTTATTGCCGTTCCGCCATCGAGCGGTTCACAAAGCGGATTAATCGTTCTTCCGAGCAGCTCGTACCCGACAGGAATCGACAGCAGCTTTCCGGTTGAACGGACATCCGAGCCTTCTCTGACTTTTGTGTAGTCGCCGTAGATTACCGCTCCTATCGAGCCTTCTTCGAGGTTGAACACCTCTCCTTTAACATCATTTTCAAACAGCAGCATTTCTCCTGCCATAGCGCATTGCAGCCCGTAAATGCGGGCGATGCCGTCACCGATTTCAACTACTCTGCCAACGGTGGAAATATCGAGCTTATTTTTATATTTGCCGATTTCTTCTTTTAGAATGCTGCTTATTTCGGTTATATCAAGTTTCATAAACATTTTCCTGACATTATTGTCTCAACGGCGGATCGCAGCCGTTTTTTGACGGAATTGTCGATAACGATATCATTGCAGCGAATAATTGTTCCGCCGATTATTGACGGGTCCACATCCGTATTCAGCGTTACTCTGCCGCCTGGCGACATCTGGGACATAGAACTTTTAAGGGCTTCCATTTCTCCCCAATCCAGCGGCTGCGAAACGGTTACGAGAATATCAAGATACTTATGATATCTGCGGTACAGCCTGTTGTATTCTGCTATAATGGCCGGCAAAAACTCTGTCCTGTGATGCGCTATAACCGCGGATAGAAAATTAAATGTTAATCCATCAATCCTGCCGCCGAAAATTTTCTCTGCAAGCGTCTGTTTTTGTTCGGACGGAAAGTATGGCGATGTCATAAAGCCAATAAAGGACTCCTGAGACATTATCAGTTCATCGATTATGTCCATACTGTCCTTAGCCGCTTCAATTGTCTGCCGCTGCAAAGCAATTTCAAAGAGCGATTTAGAATAGACATCAGCTATTTGACAGGACATATCAGACGTATTCATTGTGATGCTTCCGCAGATTGTTCCGAACGAAGTTTTTCTGTCGCCTCACTGATAAGCCTGCTGTTGTCGTCTGTCGTAATCGAACGTCCAATTACTTCCTGACCGAGCGCAAGAACCATATCTCCGACATGCTGCCACAATTGCTGACAAGCCGCATCTTTCGCAGCGTTAATTTCTGATATCGCGTGCTCTTTCATTATCGTAGCTTCTTTACCGGCTTTTTCTATGCTGTCTTTTTCTATCTGGTACGCTCGAATCGTTACCTTCTCGATAAGTTCTATTTCGCGTTTTTTATACTCATCGAGCATCTTTTCAGCTTTCAGCCGGGCGTTTTCAGCGGCAGCTAACTGCTCTTTTATGGTGTCCTCTCTTTTTTGTAGAGCCTTCAGCAAAGGCTTCCAGGCGACTTTGCCCAGGACAATCAGCAAAACTAAAAACGCAATTACCGCCCAGATAGCTTCCGCCATCGAGCCGTCGAAAATGCCCTGCTGGCCGGACTGGCCTGATTCTTCCGAACCCAATACGACCGCCGCGGCAAAAAGGATTGTCAAACCTGCCGTTATTTTTTTGTTCATTTTAAGACTCTTTTATTTTGACCAGAAAACGGCAAGAAAACAGACTAACAGCGCAAAAAACGTAACGCCTTCGATTAGGGCTGCCGCGATAATCATCGTCTGAAACAGTCGTCCGCTGTTTTCCGGCTGCCTTGCCTGTGATTCCAGAGCTTTGCCGCCGATTAGGCTGATGCCGAAACCTGCGCCGATAATTATCATACCGCATCCAATTACCGCTCCAAAAATTGCCAGACCGTTTCCGCCTTGTGCCAGCGCCAGTGTCATACCTGTTAAACCTTCCATAAAATCAAATCTCCAAAAAAATATTAAAATGTTTTTAATGTTCAGGTGTTACCGAAAAGCCCATAAATACAGTTGTCAGAAACACAAAAATATATGCCTGCAAAAACGCTACAAAAATTTCGAGAAAAGACATTAGCACTACTGCCGTTATTGAAGCGACTGTTGTTATTGAAGCAACAGCCACGCCGTAATTTTTAAAAATAAGTATCATCCCCAAAAGTGTTATTATCACTATATGGCCGGCAAAAATGTTGGCGAAAAGACGTATAGTCAACGCGAAAGGCCTTACAAGCGTGCTTATAAGTTCAAGTGCATATATGGGAAGAATCATAGGCCACGGCACTTTGGGCGCAAAATTTACTATATAATGGCGAAGTCCCTGCTGTTTTATGCCTGCCGCGTGAATTACGAAAAACGAAATCATAGCCAAGCCTCCGGTAATCCAGATATTAGCTGTGGCAGGACCGCCGAAGTGGTTTTCTTTGCCTGTCGCCAAATGTATAATCATTTCAGTAGGCACTATACCGAGCAGGTTCAGAGTTAATATAAAGAAAAACAGTGTCCAGATAAAACCTATAAATCTGTCGGTGTTTTCTCCCAGAATAGGCCTGGCCATCTGGTCGCGTAAATACACACAAACCGACTCTATAAGATTTTGGAAGCCTTTTGGTACGAGGCCGGCTTTTCGCCTGGCCGTCAGCAGAAACACCAGCAGCAGCAGCACCGTTGCCAGGGTTATCGAAAACATATGGTTGCTGACGACTATCTGATGGCCGCCGATGTAAAAACTGAACAGCGGCACCGACAGAACCGGCTTAAGCGGATTAAACTCGCATAAAACGCTATTGTGTAAATTTAGAAGACTCAAGATTTCCTGTTTTCTATTAAAAAATTCACCAGTCTGTGGTTTTTATTTTCGCCGTGTATCCCGTGTTTCTTTAAAGAGCAGATACAGCATACCGGTAAAACTCAAAAAGAATCCGCCAAGTAAAAAATAGGGGAAACTTGTATTCAAGGCCTCGTCTAACCGATAGCCAATGTAAGAGAACACGGCAATCACGCCACCGAACTCAAGCCCTGCCCCAAGCAATTTAGAAGGCAACTGCCGATTTTTTTGGTCACCGGGTGTTTCCACTAACCAATCTACCTAAAATTAAGAGATTACAAAGGCCAACAGCTTATGCTGAAAGCCGGATAAGTCAACATAAAAGTTAATCGACAAAACGGAGAGTAAATAATAGAAGAAATATCCAGAATGATTTTGTACCGTCTGTCGTAAAAAACCGCGTTTTTTACTTGTTATTGATTTTTTTTTCAATCGGCGGCAGTAAAAGCAGGACAATCAACGTTATAGCAGCGGCGATTAAGGCGATAAAATACATTTTTGCCCCGCAGGCCATCCCGATAGCTGCAACAATCCATATGCTCGCAGCAGTGGTCAGGCCGTGGACGCTTCCGCCGCTTTGAATTATAGCCCCTGCACCCAAAAAGCCAATGCCTGTAACGATTTGCGCTGCTATTCTGCCGGAGTCCGAGCCGGACAAATTTGTCGAAATAATCGTAAAAACACAGGAGCCGAGACAAATCAATGCGTTTGTACGCACCCCTGCGGGCTTGTCGTGGATGTGCCGTTCATAACCTATAATGCTGCCGAGAATTGCGGAAATTGCCAGCGATAAGATATTCTGCCAATTTGCTTCCATACCTTTATTTTCCTTAAATTATGCTGGTATATTGTACAAATAAATCGGCGATGGACAAGAAATAAAAGAAATTGCCGATGTGGACGGAAGATAACCACAAAGCCAGCTATAGCGGACAGGCCAACGAGATAGGTTGCCGCTTGAGCCCGTGACGGTTATAAAAAAAGCCTGTTAATCAGGATTTTTAGGGGTTATATCTGTATGCCCAGCCATCGTACATAAAGTCTATGTCACGCTTTTGACCATCCGGGACAGGGGTGGCTCCATACATTTCGCCCGGCAACATTTGCTTTTTGGCCAGAGATAATGTCAATTTTTCTCTCCATTTATATAACCTGGCATGGCCATCACAAAATGCTATAGTGCTGCTGTCGCCATGTAATACAGCTAAAGGATTCCACCACATTGGAGGATTCGCGCCATGCTCAGGAGCAACGAGCGACCACCAGGTCATATTGAAGCCTCGTGAATCAGCCTCTTCAACCAGCATATAAGAGGTTGAAGTGGATTTGATTTCATCCATTTTTCTTATCTGACGGTCATACATATACTGTTCAGCCGGCACATCATTACTCCATCCGTTCAAACATCCAATCATCGAATAGCTGCGTTCCGCGTGCGTCCCCTCTACCATTCTCAGATCACCCGAGCAATAATATACTTTTATAGTCTTCAGATAAGGGTACATAAGCCCCGCTGTAATTCCGAATATCCTTTCCTCAAGGGTTCCCTGTTTTGTTAGAGACCATTTATTATTCCCATATTTATCCTGAGGAAATTGTACCCATGCGGTTTTTCTGCCCTGTCTTATCCGCGATGGCATGAGCTTTCCGTTATTCTCTATCGAATAACACTGATATGCCACCGCTATCTGTCGAATATTCGCCAAACAGATACTGCTCTGACCAAGCTTTTTTGCCTTTTGCAGGGCAGGCATCATAATAGACAACAGGAGGGCAATAATCGATATGACCACCAAAAGTTCAACCAACGTAAATGCTTTTTTCATTTTTATTTCCATTTTGTTCCCCTAACTTTTTTTGTCATTAACTATAGGTTCCAATCTCATCTTCGTCAAGAATTATTTTTACTCGACTGGATATATAAGCAGGCATTGGACAAAACTGCCCAATGCCTGCTCATTAACAATCAAACTAAACTAAACGCTTACGGCCACAAAGATACTAAATCGCAAAAAATGAGTATGAGGCATAAAGATAAAAATGCCAAACCCCGATGAGAAAGCGAAAATCGAGCCGCTTGGGTCCGTGAACGGTTATAAAAAAAGCAGGCATTGGACAAAACTGCCCAACGCCTGCTCGTTAACAATCAAACTAAACTAAACGCTTACGGCCACAAAGACACAGATGCCCAGCTATCAAATATTACCGACAGGTCTTTGAAATCAACAACATTGTCTCCGTTGATATCCGCAGTCGTAATCAGCGGCTGAACAACACTGGCTTTACCTGCCAGAGAAACAATTTCCGCCTGCGAAAGCGCCCTGTCATATATCCTAAGGTCGTCAGACTCGCCAAAGAACGGGCGGGAAGCCCATACCGCTGTGCCCAGCGTTGCCTTAGTTATACCTGCAATCGACCTGTACATACCCCGGCCTTCAGCAACCAATTCGCCATCGACATAAATCTGCTGGATACCTTTAACAGTATCTTTCACAAATGCGTAATGGACCCATCGCAATGTTCCGCCTGGCTCTATTCCATAGTATTTATTAGGATCTGCAGCTGACACTGCTATTGCATCCTGTATCCCGGGAGTATCATAATTTGTATAGAACGGAACCGTGCCAAACAATGCGTTATCCGCTTCGCCTTTCCAGCCAATATAGGTTGTAATAACATATGTATTGGTGCCTTTTCCAGCATCGAAGAAATGGGCGCTATTGGGTATAGGTGAACCAGTAGTTCCACCAACTCCGGCTGGATTACGTATCCACGCCGAAATGGTTATCTCGTTAGTTACCGTACTGAATGCGGCAGCCGGCAGGGTTACGAAAACTCCGCCATCATGGAAAAGAGCGTCGCCGCTTTGGCCAGGTACACGCCAATCTCCTGCCCAACTAACTATTCCATCATTACCCTTGCCCGAAGAATCCGCCGCGGTATCGCCGCCGCCATCTTCGAATTGATACCGGAGCACGAGGTTACTGTCTGACGGCGCAACGGCGGTTACAGTCGAGCCGCTCCGCTGCCAATCTATCGCCAGACCCGCAAAGTCAAAGAAATCAATAGAACAATTCGTAATGGTAGTCTCTGGATCTCCGCCAGGAATTGGAACTACGCTGTTGGTGAGAGCAATATCTCCCATTAGGGCGGATTTCCCAGCAAAACATGTGGACGGATACACTCTGACATCATCTATATAGACTTTGCCTGTTCCACCGCCTGCGGCGATGCCATCCCCTGCGCCTATCGATATTGAAGTGATATTGGTAAGATCAATACCCGTGAAATCAGAAAGGGGAACACCAAAGAACTGCCAATATGACCAATGTTCAGTGATTCTTTGCGTATCGCCGGAATTGTAATACACCCTGGCCAAATTCGTGCCATCGCCTAACTCAACGAACAATTTTTCAGCAGCATTGAGCTTATCAGCGTGGAAATAAAGAACGACCGATTTCGCTGCTCCGGTAAAATCCCGTGGGCAGGCAAACGTCTGTGTTACTTTCGTCTCATACGGAGCGACTGCGGTACTATAGTCAATCTCCATAGACTTTAAATTAAGAGTCCCGCGGCCGCCCACGGTGGACGTAGGTGAACCTATCTGCAGGATTGCGTTAGCCCCCCACACCGCCTGCAAGTTAGCATCGGTGATATAACTCTCAAAACTATCTATCAAGGCTTCGCGAGTGAAACTCCAAATACTTCCCTTGGTTGTAGTCGTTGAATTGACTTCGTCAATTCTCCAATAAAGCGTTTGTCCTACAGGTATTGCGTTTGCATTTAACTCAAACGTTTCATCGCCCAGCAACTGATTTCCCTGGAATATCCCGGCCGTACTGGTGTTGGCATCGTTGACATCATTGAAATTAGTGCCGCCATAA